>Ga0310345_10000066_pt1 | contig 235693 bp, 180 predicted proteins | sample HC15DNA20500_MG_FD_204667 | JGI IMG/M metagenome (GOLD analysis project Ga0310345, IMG submission 204667) | Marine microbial communities from station ALOHA, North Pacific Subtropical Gyre - HC15-DNA-20-500_MG | ecosystem: Environmental > Aquatic > Marine > Oceanic | place: Pacific Ocean... | reverse complement strand
CATGGGGGGGAGAGGGTTAGGGTGAGGGGGAAATGCGGGTGACACGCTCCACGGCCATTGATTCTCATTTGTATGGAGCATCGCTGGTTGACCGCCCCCTCATCCGCCCTTCGGGCACCTTCTCCCCCTGAAGGGGGCGAAGGGACTTAATTTGCTCGACGACTAGAAAATGACAGTCTATGGCATCATCTGGTCGAAACCCATCGAGTCATAAATCCTGCGTTCCAAGCCACAGGACGTGGTGCTCTGAGCGGCCCGTCGAAACCTCTTGCCGACTGCGTCGGCCCCGGTAGCGGAGCAACCGTGGCTACCCTTGGAAGAATACACATCATCGTGTGCCACTGGCTCCGCCAGTGCTTCACTCGAACGATGAGGAACAAATTGCACTGGCAGAGCCAGTGCCACCCGGCACATCACTTCCAGTCGCACCGGTCCCAGCAGGCTTCGATCTTTTCTCCCCAGTTGCCGTACCAGGCGTAGCCGTTGCGGCGTTCGGGTTCGATCTCGGCGATGTCATACCGGATCACCCCGTCCCGGCCGCTGAAGATCGGACGGTTCGTATCGAGCTCATAAAACCGGGCCCAGATCGGCCTCGCGGTCCTGTCTTTGATGACCTTCAGATCGCCATCGACTTTTTCGAGACGAACGCCGATTATCTGCGAATCCCGGAACCATTCGACAGCTGCCCGCACGGCTCGCTGCACGTCGTCCGACGGCTCGTCCAGACTCATCAGAAAGCAGGCGATGCCCGCACTCTCCGAGCCACTCAACGAAGGATGCTCATACACCCGAGCCCCGGCTGGGGCCAGTGAGTCTTTATCGTGCTGAGCACACCAGACGGTCAGCCGCCCATCGATCCGCACCTGACAGTTCACGATGCACTCCACGCCCCGGTCCACTGCAGCGCCCGCCTGATTACGCAGATCGGCCGGCACGAACGCATAGAGTTTGTCCTCGTGCACTTCCCGCAGAAACGACATCAGCCCGATCATCGTGTCATCGTTGAACGTGATGTGCTGAGCATACCCCCGCGGCTCGGGACTCTGCGGCCACCCGCCGTTCTCGTACTGAGCCGCGAGAATGCACCGCAATCCCTTCAGAAACGCCTCCCGGGCCGCCGCATCATCAGTCGCCGCCAGCGCCCGAACCAGCAGCCGGAGTTCATTCACGGTCGCCCGATTGTCGAACGTCCCATTCAACTTCGCGGGATCACCCTGATACGCCTCCGCCGAATTATCCCGATTCTTCGGCCACGCCCCGTTCGCATCCTGCCACGAAATCACATTCGCGACGCGCTCCCGCCCGACGTCGGACCGAAACCATTCAGCGGGTTTCTTGAGGTCATCTTTGGGAGCGGCGTGGGCGAGGACGGGAAAAGCAAGAAGTAGCGCGACCAACCAGCGAGACATAATTCACTCTCCGATAGAGAACGAGCCGACGCTCAACGTGCGTAAGTAATATTTGACGCCGGATTTCCATCAGCTTATCGCTTTCCTGACGGTGTGTCGCGTCGCGATGCAGGGTGGGCGGAAAGGTTGTACTGCACAGGAAAGATTGTCTTCCTCTCATCGTCAACGCTCAGCTGCTTGTGACTGCGTCACCCGGAAGTAAACTTCCGGGCCATCCTTTCGGGAGCGGAGTGTTTCTCACCATCCGATCGTTCGATGAAACGGGATGGCCCAGACGTGCACGTCTGGGTTGCGGAGCAACAGGAAGCGGGTGTGAAACGTGTTCCGCCCTGTGTGATCTGAACCGGAAACCTCGACAAATCTTCCCCTGAATCATTTCACCCTGGTCGCCGACCTCTTGTGACTTCGTCACCCAGACGCACACGTCTGGGCCATCCTGTGGTGCGGAGACCCAACGCAGGCCTTCAGGAGTTCAGTTTCCGGCAGATCATCAGATTGCCGCTTCACAAGTTGGAAGTACTCGCGGGCGTAACGCTCTTCGTCACCCGCGGCTTTGTGCTTTGCCACCTGCTTTTTCCGATCGTAGTTCGCCATCCTCCTTCCACGTACGCGGAATGAGGTGACTTCTTTCTCTGTCTCAAGAATGACGCTTAATCTCGGAGCAACGTTCCCTTTGCGCGGACAGTATTCGACGGTTACCACTTCGACTTTCCATCGTCGGGCGATCCAGTTCGTAAGATCAATCAAGACAGGCGCGGGCCGCTCCAGCCCCCACCTAATCCGCTTGATCCGTTCATACTCTTCTTTCTCGAAAAGTCCGTACATCATTACTCCAGTCATTCACCCGACGAGCGGCACGCAATCTCTCTACTCTCCCAATCTCTTCCAGACTCGGAAATCAAAATCATACGGACATCCCAGCACGATATGATTTCCATCCGGGGAGAATGTCGCAGCGGCCCAGTCGCCTGAGTAGTTTTCGAATGGCGAGAACCACCGGCGCTGGTTTTCTTGCCAAACCGAGATCTCCTGTTGGTTCGTATCGAGCCTCAGCTCCTCCCCCTGGGGGCTTTGCCTGATTGGCTTGCCGGGATAGAGGCCGACCATGTTCCATAATTCTCCATCGTATTCGGCGAGGCCGGTTTCTGGATCGAAACAGTCGTATTCGAAGTAATCGAGGTCCGTGGAAACCGTGACAGGTTCGTTCAACTGAATCTGATGCATACCTTCATAAGAGGCCACGAGCACGCGATCCCTTATTGGAACGGAGAAGACGAGCAGCCGTTCACAGAATTGTGGAATTTCGAGTCGTTGCCAGTACTTTCCAGTCACCGATATTTCTCTCCTGGGAGGTCTGACACTGCACAAAGGGATTGGTTACGCACGGTTTTCGATTGAGCCGCTAGATCCAAAGGGCCTCCACCAACGGGATGGCCCAGACGTGCACGTCTGGGTTGCGGAGCAACAGGAAGCGGGTGTGAAACGTGTTCTGTTCGTGCGGCTCCCCGACCAGAGTCATCCCCTGAGACATTTCACCTTGGTCAACGGCCTCTTGTGACTGCGTCACCCAGACGCACGCGTCTGGGTCAACCTTTACTTTATCAACACGGTCATCCGCAGCGGAGGTCTTCGTAGAATCTCGTTTGAGGTTCGATGTGGTTTGCGGGTTCGTTGAGTGTTTCTGCGACTGTCTGCACAACCAGTTGCCAGATCTGATTGCGGTCGGTCGGAATTGGGGTGAGTCGGTTTGACGGGTGATAAGGGGGGCGGACTCGACGGACGATGTCGGCGATGGTGCTGCAGCCGGGAGGGAACGTCGTGGCCAGCGGACGGGTGCCCAGGTAGAGCAGGCAGCCGATGATCACTCCCATCGAGACCGCCAGGGCAAAGCCGTTCATCCCGCCCGCGGCGACCAGCAGAACAGCAGCCGTGAGGAAGACGACGAGCGAGACACTCAGCAGGCCGGTGCGAACCGAATCGGTCAGTACGAGCGGCGGCAATGGAAGTTGCAGGCGCTGCTGCAGTTCTCGCCAGAGGAGAATGCGCTGGTTTTGCGGAAGCAGATCTTCGAGATGCGAACTCGGACGGACCGCTTTCCGTTCGACAGGCACGAGCGAAACGATCGCGTTGCGAATATTCAGGAAGGGCGGAATGGTCGGGCAGCCGCCCGTTGTCTGCGCCACCAGTCGCTGCTGGTCGAGCTTCTCCAGGACGACTTCATAAAGGTCGCCGACCGTGCGGATCTTGGCTCCGGCTTCGTCGTCGATTTCGATCTGAAACAGATCTTCAATCTCCATGATGACTTCGACGTAATCGAGCCCCACCTGCTTCTCCCAATCGTTGCCGGGCGGTTCGCGATAACACCTTGAGAATTCGCGCCTTGCACACCACCTCAAAGTTGTACACTCAGGATAGGATGATTCTCAAACCTTGAAGGGTCGGGGACCGCTCCCCTCGCTGACCGAGAAGGATCACTCCCGACAAATCTGAAGGAAGGAACGTGCTGGAATGGCTGCGAATCCGAAGTACCGTAAGCTCGATAAGAATGAAGCAGCCGTGCTGCTGGTCGATCACCAGTCCGGACTGTGTAACCTGGTAGCCGACTTCTCGCCGGATGAGTTCAGGAACAACGTGCTGGCCCTCGCCGATCTGGCGAAGTATTTCAAGCTGCCCACGATCCTGACAACGAGCTTCGAAGACGGTCCGAACGGGCCGCTGGTTCCGGAGCTCAAAGAGAAGTTCCCGGAGGCGCCTTATATTGCCCGGCCGGGACAGATCAATGCCTGGGACAACGAAGACTTCGTGCAAGCGGTGAAGGAAACCGGCCGCAAGCAGCTGATCGTCGCCGGCGTGGTAACGGAAGTCTGCGTTGCGTTTCCGGTTCTCTCGGCCATCGAAGAAGGTTTCGAGGTCTTCGTCGTCGCCGACGCCTCGGGCACCTTCAACACAACGACCCGCGAGGCGGCATGGTCGCGGATGGAACAGGCGGGTGCTCAGTTGATGACCTGGTTTGCTGTCGCCGGAGAACTGCATCGCGACTGGCGAAACGATATTGAAGGACTGGGAACACTGTTCGCCAATCATCTCCCGGCCTATCGCAATCTGATGACCAGCTATAGCGCGAAGTCGTAGCCCATCCGCTGCTTGAAGAACTTTAGAAGACAGGACTGGCCCATCAACCGAAGTGGATCTCTTCGGCAGGGATGGCCGGGAGGTTTATCTCCCGGTTGCGGAGCAACAAGCAGTCTGCCATCGACCGGCGAGATAAGTACACGCGGTGTCACGGGTGCAAGATTCTCGTGTTCCCTTCGTCAAAGACCAGCTGCTTGTGACTGCGTCACCCGGAAGTGAACTTCCGGGCCATCCTTTCGGAACGACGGATCTTTCACAATCACCCGATCATAGCTCGAACAGGGATGGCCCAGACGTGCACGTCTGGGTTGCGGAGCAACAGGAAGCGGGTGTGAAACGTCATCCGCCCTGTGTGATCTGAACCGGAAACCTCAACAAATCTTCCCCTGAATCGTTTCACCCTGGTCACCGACCTCTCGCGACTTCGTCACCCAGACGCACGCGTCTGGGCCATCCTTTCTGGCGAATTCTTTTGTTTCTGCCAAACGATCACTGCGCAACAAAAAAAGCCGCCCTCGTTTCCGAAGGCGGCTTTGCGGGACAGGCAGCGGTCCCGGTTATCTGTTAGTCGCGGTATGAGTAGTACCGGATCTCACCGCGGCAGCGATCGAGGTCGGCGTGGATGGTGAAGATGCCTCGGCCGCGGACGTCCCGGACTCGCAGGTCAGCCCGATGGCCGGCTCGACGCAGGGCTCGTTCATAGTCGCCGTCGTGAGTCAGACGGTAGCCGTCGATGCTGAGAATCACGTCCCCTTCTTCCAGACCAATCCGCCAGGCTTCAGTCCCTTTCACGACTCCCTTTACAACCATTCCGTTGCAGGTCTGGCGACCGTAGAAGCCGAGCTTGGGAATCTCATCGTGGTGATGATGATCCAGTTCCGGCTTGACCAGAAAGAGCCGGTCGCCGGCCTGAACCGAACCAGCAGCGAAGGAGACAACGACAACAGCAACAAGCATTCTGGCAACATTTGAAAGCGTCATGGTTTCGTCCCTTTGTATTTGATTGAGTTTGTTTTCAGTGATTTGTTTTGAACTCCTGATGAGTAACAGGGCGGAATCGAGAGCGAAGCCGGGACGTCAAATGGCCTTCAATCCGAAAAGATTTTGTAAATTCTGCAAAGCGACAGGCGGAAAGTTGCTCCCAAACGGTTTGAACGAATCATCCAATTCCTCCTAAACAATTGCCCCAAAGACATTTACGTCACCAACGCCTTCTCGAACCTTCTTCTGCAAGGTGTCAAGAGGAAGCCGGAAAGAAATCCCGTTGAGGCGTTTCGGGGATCGCTGCTAATCTTCGCGCATTGAACTGACAGACTTTTTGCGCGCACAGACGCCCTCCCCTGATGGAGACGCCGCGATGTTTTCTTTCCGTATTCTTCTGGTTGCCGTGCTGCTGGTCTCCGGACTGGTCGCTTTCGGCTGCCGTTCCACGCCGGTCAGCAACCGCAAGCAGCTCGTGTTGATTCCCGAGCAGCACGAGGTTCAGCTCGGCATGCAGGCCTACGAAGAAATCCTGGCCGAAGAGAAGATCTCGACCAATCAGCATTACATCGAGATGGTCAACCGGGTCGGCAAACGCATCGCCGAGGCCTCCGGTCACGATGAATACCTGTGGGAATTCCGCGTGATCGATTCGCCGACGGCCAACGCCTTCGCTCTGCCGGGCGGCAAGGTCGCCATTTACGAGGGTATTCTGCCGATCTGCGAGAACGAAGCGGGTCTGGCCGTGGTGATGTCGCATGAAGTCGCTCACGCGATCGCACGTCACGGCGGCGAGCGGATGACGCAGCAGGGAGCCGTAACGGCTGCCGGAAAGGTCATCGATTTCTATTCGAAGGACCGGGAGAAGAAAGAACAGGAACGTATCCGGGCCATCTTCGGAGCCGCCTCTCAGTATGGATACATTCTTCCCTACAGCCGCAAGCATGAATCGGAAGCCGATGAGATTGGGCTGATTCTGATGTCGCGAGCCGGCTACGATCCGCGGGAAGCTCCCCGCTTCTGGAAGCGTTTCTCGGAGTTGAACGCCGAGAAGCCGCCGGAATTCATGTCGACTCACCCCTCGGACGAACGCCGGGCCGCTGATCTCGAAGCGATGCTGCCGGAAGCCCTGGCCGAGTACGAACAGGCTCCGGAGCAGTTTGCACTGGGCAAGCCGATCTTCAACGCGGGGAATCTGGCTGGAAAGCCGGCGGCTGGGGACTCGAAAGTCGTGCCCGCGGCTGCTCTGCAGGACCCGAATTCGGCGGATCCGTTCCTCTCTCAACCGTAATCTGCCCGCTCTCCCCCGTTTCGCCACAGTTGAGGGGATACGCCACAGCGGATAGAGTTGACGCGTCATGAGAACCGTGGTCGCGGTCCGTTCCGCGCCCGCTCCTCATCACGCTGGCTCGAAAGGTCGTTTTGGAACATCTCATTCCCCATCACTGGTTCGTCGATGCCAATTCGATCCTGCTGCTGATTTACGCCATCGGTGGTCTGTACTTCCTGCGGATGGGAGCAGAATGGCTGGTCGAAGGAGCCTCGGCGCTGGCTTATCGAATCGGCATGCCGGAAGTCGTCGTTGGTGCGACGATCGTCTCGCTGGGAACGACGACGCCGGAATGCGCCGTTTCGGTGCTCGCCGCCTGGAACGGCAATGCCGGACTGGCTCTGGGCAACGCCATCGGTTCGGTCATCTGCGATTCCGCGCTGATCTTCGGCCTCGGCTGCCTGATGGTCCGTCTGCCGGCTGACAAGTTCATCCTCTCCCGGCAGGGCTGGGTGCAGTTTGGATCGGCGGCTCTGCTGAGCGCGATCTGCTATTTCATGTACTTCCGCGACGGCGACAACGCGCAGATCACGCGGCCCGTTGGCATCGGTCTGCTGATTCTGCTCGGCGTCTACATGGTGTTCTCCGTGAAATGGTCACGACGGCACCCGATGGAGACCACTGCTCGCGTTTCCGAGAACATTGCCGAACACGTCGAACCCAACGAAGAAGTGCACGTGGCCGATGAACACGTCACGGAAAAGGGCGTCCCCGCTCTGATTGGAATGATGATCGCCGGGCTTGTGGTTGTCATTTTCTCCGGGCACTTCGCCATCGAATCGGTCTCGGAACTCGCCGTCCGCATCGGCATTCCGCAGCTCGTGATCGCGGCGACACTGGTGGCTCTGGGAACATCGCTGCCGGAACTGGTGGTCGGGTACACCGCCATTCGCCGGGGACACCCCGAACTGCTGGTCGGCAACGTGCTGGGAGCCGACATTCTGAACATTCTGTTTGTCACCGGGGCGGCTGCCGCTGCGGCTCCGCTGCCGATTGTTGAGGCGGGCGCCAAGCTGCCGGATATCTTTCTGAAACTGCATCTGCCCGCCATGATGCTGATTCTGGTTTACTTCCGTGCCTGTATTTTCCGGGCCACCCGCGTCGGCCATTTCAGTCGCTGGATGGGCATTCCGCTGCTGATCATGTACGTCGGCTATGCGGTGTCTCAGTTCGTCGTGAGTCTGTAACGCCGACTCCGAGGCCGACTTCCGTCCCGGGATAGCGCCGCTGACCGTCGAAATGGCGGCGAGGAAAACGATTCCATAAGGAGAAACGATCGAGATGGAGATTCGCGCAGTTAAAGAGCTTTCGTCGGACGACAAACTCGATGGTCTGGTGCTGTTCATCAGCAATGGATCGGCTTCCTCGGTTCCACAGCAACTCGCCGGAGCGGTCGAGCAACTTCTCCCGCGTCTCATTGAATCGGACGACATGCCCAAGAAAGCAGGCGAGACCCGTCTGCTCTACGGACAGGCCGCCCCTCTTCCCGCCCGAGTGCTGCTCGTCGGAATGGGCAAGGCCGACGCCGGCGTCGACAATGAGGGAAGCCGCTTCAAAGCCTTCTGCACGGCTGCCCGTGCCCTTTGTGATAAAGCCGATCGGAACATCGCCTGGGTGCTGCCACCGGTCGAAAACTCGCAGATCGATCAGCAGCGTCAGCTCGAACTGGCGGCGGCTGCAATCGAAGTGGGCGTGCTGACGCAGGGCGTTTATCAGCAGGAAAAGAAGAAGTTTCCGTACAAATCGGTCCAGCTGCTCAACGCGGGTGACAACGCCGATCAGGCGGTCGCCAACGGGCGGATTCTCGGCCAGTCGATCAACATCACCCGCGATCTGATCAACCGCTGTGCCAGTGAAGTCACGCCGACCACGTTTGCCGATCGAGCCGCGTCACTGGCGGGCGAAGTCGGACTGACCTGTCAGATCTTCGACGAAGCTCAGCTCAAGAAGGAAAAGATGGGATCGATGCTGGCGGTCGCCAAAGGCTCCGACCAGCCGCCGCGAATGGTCAAGCTCGAATACAAGGGCGCCGGCGATGCCCCGTTTATCTCGCTGATCGGCAAAGGCGTGACCTATGACAGCGGTGGACTGTCGATCAAGCCGAGCGACAGCATGAAGACGATGAAGTCGGACATGTCGGGAGCCGCCACCGTGCTTGGTTTGATGCACGCGGTTGCCGCCCTGAAGCTGCCGATCAATGTTCGCGGCTACTGTGGCCTCGTTGAAAACATGATCAGCGGGCGTTCCTATCGCGTCGGCGATATCCTCACCGCCCGCAACGGCACGACCATCGAAGTTCTCAACACCGATGCCGAAGGACGTCTCGTTCTGGCCGATGTCCTCTGCTACGCCGTCGATGATGGCTGCGAGAAGATGATCGACTTCGCCACGTTGACCGGCTCCTGTGTCGTCGCGCTCGGCGAAGACTATTCGGGGCTCTTCACCAACTCGCAGGACTGGTGCGACGAACTCATTCAGGCCGCCGACGAAACGGGAGAAAAGGTCTGGCAGCTGCCGATGTGCGACTCGTTCAACGATCAGCTCAAGTCGGACGTGGCCGACTGCCGCAACGTCGGTGCCCGCTGGGGCGGAGCGATCACCGCAGCCAAGTTCCTGGAAAAGTTCGTCAGCGAGACGCCGTGGATCCACTGCGACATCGCCGGCCCGGCCTTCCGCTCGGAAAGCAAACCCGAACGCGACGGCGGCGCCACCGGCGTTCTGCTGAGAACCGTCCTCGAACTCCTGAAAAAGCGAACCGCCTGACGTTGTCGACGGTCCTGTTAGAGCTGCCGCGATTCGGCCACCTGATAATGTCAGGCCATTGATGTTCCTTCGCCCCTTCCAGGGGGAGAAGGTGCCCGAAGGGCGGATGAGGGGGCGATCAACCAGCGACGTTCTTTTCCAAAATGAGCCCAGCGGCCTGTGAAGCATGGCACCCGCATTTCCCCCTCACCCTAGCCCTCTCCCCCAAGGGGGCGAGGGTATTGTGATGACCTACAGACTGAAAACCATTCCAAGCCGAAGCGTGAGCGAGGGACGATTGACGGTCCCTCACTGACGTTTCGGGTTATGAAGCCGAACTTTCCGATCAGGAACAACAGCGATGAGTGAGAACTGGATTTCTGACCGGATGCGGAATATCGATGCGTCCGGAATTCGCAAGGTCTTCGACCTGGCCGCGACGATGACCGACCCGATTAATCTCAGCATCGGGCAGCCGCACTTCGACACGCCTGAGCCGATCAAAGAAGCGTTTCATCAGGCCATCGAAAGCGGCAAGAACGCTTACAGTCAGACACAGGGAATCAAACCACTGATCGACCGGATTCAGGCCGATGTCGATCGCGAATATGGACAGGACGACCGCAAGGCGTTCATCACCAGCGGCACCAGTGGCGGCCTGATGCTGGCCCTTTGCACGCTGGTCAACCCGGGTGACGAAGTCATCGTTTTCGATCCCTGGTTCGTGATGTACAAGCATCTGACGACCCTCGCCGGCGGCAAAGTCGTCCAGATCGACACCTACCCCGACTTCAGGATCGACATCGACAAGGTCGCCGCGGCCATCACCGATCGCACCAAGGTCATTCTCTTCAACAGCCCGAGCAATCCCACGGGAGCCGTCCCCAGTCCCGAAGAAGTGCAGGGACTGGCCGAGCTGGCGATGAAGCACGACATCGCACTGATCAGCGATGAGATCTACCGCACCTTCTGTTACGACGACAATTTCTGCAGCCCGGTCGAGTACAATCCGCAGACGATCGTCATCGACGGCTTCAGCAAGTCGCACTCGATGACCGGTCACCGCGTCGGCTTCTGTCACGGCCCGCAACACATCGTGCAGCAGATGCTCAAACTGCAGCAGTTCACGTTTGTCTGTTCGCCGCATCCTGCTCAATGGGCCGCTCTGGCCGCCTGCGATGTTGATATGACGAACGAAGTCAACGACTATCGCGGCAAGCGGGACTACATGCTCGATCAGCTCAAGGATTACGAAATCCACGGAGCCGGCGGAGCCTTCTATCTGTTCGTCAAAGCTCCCTGGGGCACCGGGACGGAATTCGTGAAAGAAGCGATCGCCCGCAATCTGCTGATCATCCCCGGCAATGTCTTCAGCAGCAAAGACACCCACTTTCGGATCTCGTACGCCGCAACCGAGCAAACGCTCGAACGCGGAGCGAAAGTGCTGAAAGAACTGCTCCACGCCCGTTGAGTAACGATCCATAGCGGCGGCAAGATGCCGTCGCTACAGATGCGACTGGATTCAGCGAAAAGCATCCTACGTGGCCACGGCAGATTCCGTCGGGGTTTCTTCCCGCGGTTTGCGGAAGGCGGCGATACAGGCTCCGATGATCAGGAGCATGGCCAGCCAGCCGGAGCCGCTGGGGAGGATGACAAACAGGGCGAGGCCCATCAGGATCAGAACGCCGCAGACCGGACGTTTCCGGGCAGCGGGGTCGCTTGAGCGGAGGCTCACGATGACCAGAGCGACAATGAGTCCACTGCAGAGAACCAGCCAGCCCCAGCCGAGAAGCGTGCCGACACGTGCGGCGGATTGAACGCGGATCGTGAGTTGCGGATCGCCGCCGACCTTCGAGAAGACGGTCGGTTGACCGTAGACGGGCAGGTCAATCGGCAGCGAAAGACCGATGACCGATTCTCCACGAGCGGGAGGCGCCTGCTCGGCCAGACGTTCGCCGCCCCATGCTCCGCCCATACCGGCGGCGAGACCACTTTCGTCATCAGGTTCTGATATTACAGCGAAATCGGAAAACGAATTGGTGATGCCTGGATCGTTCGACGGGACTTGCGGCACCGAGAAACGTTTAAGCTGCTCGAGCTCCCGTTTTGACTCGCTCTGAGCATCTCCTTTTGCTACTCCACTGCTGCGCCCCATGTTGAGCTGGCGTTGCTCGATCACGATAGAGTTCTGACGAACGCTCTCCTCCAGCAGCTTGCGACGATTCAATTCTCGTTCCTGAAGCTGCAGCGCGTCCTTACCCTTCTTGTCGCTCGCCACGGGCGTCGCTTTCTCCAGCTGGAAGTGGTGCCGGGAGAATTCGACCGCTCCATTCGCTTCCAGTCCGGAATTCACGTTTCGCTTCTGATCGGAGAATCCGTTTGAAACCTGAATGTCCTGATTGCAGCCCAGAACGAACAGGCGTCCGAATGACTGCGACTCCGCTCCGGACACCGGCTCGCCCATCAAGGCCCGCTGGTCTTCGAGGCGAATGGAAGCATTGTCGACCGCCTGGATCTGCTGCTGAATCGATTCAGCCACTTCCGCATCCTGAGCTGCATCCGCGAGCCCTTTCTTCAGACTTTCGTAGTTGCTGACCGCCAGAGCCCGCTGCTTGTAGGAGTACGCTTTACTGCGGGCAATATCGGCCAGTTCCGACAGTTCCTGCAGCCGGTTGTAAACGCGAACATCGCTCACGGCCTGGCTCTCGGCCGTGCTCATATTGGTCGCCGTTCCTTCGACCGCCGTAACGACATAGTCGTCGGGAGTGCTCACTCGCCAGACGGTATAAAGCACCGGGACGCCGAACTCGGCAGACGCTTCCCGCGGCAAGATGTCGGGACGTTTCAACTCCAGGGCCCGTCCCCACCACGCGGCTCCCAGACCGGTGTCCAGCTGTCCCTGCGTAACCAGTCGGACTTCATACGCCAGATTGGCCGCCCCGCCCGGCGGCAGTGGAACCAGATGCAACTCCTGACCATCGATCGTGCGGCGAACCGCGCGAGCCGCCCTGCCATCCACCACCACTGACAAGAGCTGCTCGCCCTCGGGAAGCTCGACCGGCAGGAACTGACGTCGGCGATTCTTAACCGTATACGTTACCTGCGTGCGGTAGGTTCCCGGACGATCGATCACCGTCGTCAACTCGGCGAAGAAGATTGTTGCGGCAGGCGATTCCTGTTCTTCGAGCGGTTTGAGTTCCCAGCTCGGAACCACGGTCGGAGTCACCCGAATGATCTCCATCGCTCGCTGAACCAGGGAGTCGGGCACCTGAAGGGGCAACTCGTTGCGGGCGACCAGAAAGCTCCCGTGCTGCGAAATCGGCTCGAGTGTCTGCTGCCCAAGATTCACGAGGACCGCGTAATTCCCCTGAATGCCCAGCTCGTTTGTTTCAGAGTCGTTCGAAGAGCCGGCATCGATAAAGCGAATCAACGGCGTCCGCACCGTTTGATCGGCGGGATAGGGCAATGAAATGACAGCGCTGGCAAAGAACGCGGAGCTCTGCGGCGTGCGCGTTTCAATGATCCACCGCGTCCGCTGTTCATCGACCTGTTCGGTTCGTATCTGGCGGATTCCATCCGACTCGAATTCGATCCGGTCCTGCATCCAGGCCGGGCCGATAAAGCCGAATCGGTCAGTCCCCGCTTTCGAGATGGTCCACTGCAGCGAGATCCCATAATCGATCGAGACATCCGTCACGGCGATCACGGTGACGGAACTGGCTTTGAGTTGAGCATCTTCCCTCGCCAGTCGAATCTGCACTGGAGTGGAGTTATTGCGCGACTGAAAGAATCCGATTCGCAGGGGGAACTGGGCGACCGAACGCATCACTTCCGGCAAGTTCTCCGCCGCCAGCGTTTGAGCGGAACCGGTTTCCGTAACCACGATGCCAAATGCAGCCGAGGCTCCGACGCCGATATACTCCCGCGACGTGGTCGCGCCATTCATGCGGAGCCCTTGCAGAGTCAGCTCGCTGCCGGCATCCAACTCCTGTTGAATGAACCCCCGAACGGCGACCCGAATTCTCCCCTGTTGGGGCCTGGAGAACAGGACTGTCAGCGTTTCCGGATCATCCTGACCGGCGGAGGTATGGAACCAGTCCTGAATCGCCTGCCCCTGAACTTCGACCACCTGCATGCCGGCAGGCAAAGCAACGTCGACCGACAGCCGCGGCTCTCCTTTCAGATCGGCATCGAAGACCGTTGCGATCTGGGTTTTGTGCGGCTGCAGATCGAGCAACGTATAGTGAGTGACATCGGCTTGCGTCGGTTCACGGCGGATCTCCAGAGTGATTCCCTGGGGGCGTCCCGAAAATCGGTAAACCCGTTCGATCGCGGAAAGGATTCTCAGGTCGTCAATCGGCTTGAACTGCTCGATGCCCAGTTGCCGCACGCCATCCGTGGAGGCGACGATCACCTCCAGGAGAGGCTCCCAGCCAATCGCCCAGGTGCCGATCTCTCGGGTCACTCCTTGAGGAATCACATCCGGACAAACGATTTGCTGGCGTTCCGTCGATACACTCAACGGGGCGAACAGCGACATTGTAATCGTCGTACTGTCTTCGACCGATCGCTTGAGGAGCACCCGCAGTCGGCCGTCGGCCTGCTTCTGCCAGCCGGCGAGATCCTGCCCCGAAAGAGACTTCAAAGCGACCGAGCCCGGCATCTCGAACAGTACTTCGGAGAAACTCCCCTGGGCGATTTGAAACTTGAACGCATACCGCAGTTCGACGCCGACTTCTCGGACGAGCACCTGCCGTGTCGATTCACTCGATAGAAACTGGAGTTGAGCGGACGACACTTTCGGCTGCCAGGAAAGGCGATACTCCCCGCCCGCCGCGACAGCGAACTCGGCATACGTGGTGCCGTCCTGTTCCACGAGTTCGAAAGGAACTTCCCCATCGTTCACCCGCAGTTGGACATCGGCAGCCGGGAGGGCGAAGGACATCGACCCCGAAGCAACCGGATCCAGTCTGACACTGAATTGACCGGCGGTGCCGATCGCGCTGGCGGGGATCAGGAAGTTGACATCGACAAGGTGCAGTCCTTTCCCGTTGATCAGCACGTTCGTGCTGACTCCGGCGTCCGTAGAAGCAGTCATCGGTTTGCCGTTCACTTCGATCGACTGCAGTAACAGCGGAGCGATAGGCAGCGGAACGAGTTGTGACTGATCGCGATAGCTGCGAACGACATAGCGAGCTTTCATCGCGACAGCCTGTCCCGATTTCCGGGCTCCCTCGTCCGGAGTCTGCACGGTTACAACATAGGAGGCTTCGCTCACCAGATAATCCACAGGGGCCGGCTCGGCGAATTCCTCCGCGTTGGTGGCTCGCCAAAGTTCGAGATAGTGATCTTTCGGCACGAAGACTCGCTGAGCAGCCAGCGGAGAGGTCCCTTGGGCATACGGGAAGACCAGCGGAACCTTTTCCTCGCTCTCCGCCCTTGGAACAACCGGCGTGGCTGCTGGCATTTTGTCATCGGCGATGCCAGCCGAGCAGATCAGCAGCAGACCGATTCCCGCAACCGCGGAAGCAGGCCTGATCTTTGCGAAAAACTGCCCACAGGTCTGACAGGCCCGCCCGATCAGCAGAACCGTGGTTCGCAGCATCCAGGCAAACAGTCCGACCCAGGTGCCAATCAGAATGCCTTCCAGAACCGGATCGAAAATACGCGGAGTGACGCCAATCAAAGCCAGCGGGATTCCAAAGAAAATAACCGCCAGCAACAGTCGCTTCGCCCAGCTGAGTTCTCGCAGCACCCAGCAGATCAGGGCGATCACCGCCGCGGCAAGCCAGCGGGAGTGCCATACGAGTTCTTCCGAGACAACTCGAACCTGCACATTCTCGGGAACCCGGAACGTCTGCAGATGGGTCGTTCGCAACCCTTCGGGAATCTGCAATCCGACCGCCAGCGACATCAGACCATCGAGCTTCTTCTCCGGACGAGCCTGCTTCTGTTGAGCCGCCGGAGTCTGCCCGGCCATGTTCGCGGCAAGGTCGTCGACCTGCACTCCGAAGGCATCTGAAGCGTTCTGCTGAGCCGGTTCTTCCGCCTCCCGGAACGGGGACGCACCCGGAGCGGGAGCCGAATGTGGCTTCGCCAGTTGCAACTCGACGCCGGCCTCAGGGGCATCGAAATCCACACGATCGCTAAGGGCATCGAGTGATTGAATGGTGTCTGCCTGGGGTCGCCCGTTTTCGAAATCGCTCAGCATATAACTGTCTTCAGCGGGCGTGGCCTGAACGCCTTCCGACGTTGGCTGCGCGAGTCCCAGAGCTCTGCCACTTCGGGCGGCTTCCCGAACCGGCTGAATCGTGGGAAGCAGAAACGCCGGAATCACGATCATCAACAGTAGTAGAGCGAGGAAGGAAGCGACATAGCCGAACCGATTCCGCAGCAGCGTCAGTCCCGCCACGACACCGACGACCATCAAACCGATGATGAGATTCACGATCACGGTCGTCCAGGTAAGGGTTTGCAGTCGCTCCCAGACCCGTTCCAGCCAGGTGGACCGGCGTGGTTGTGAGACGACTTCAACCCTCTCATCAACTGGCATCAGCACCGTGTCGAGGGCATGATGGACTTTCCAGTCGGTCTGCATAATCGGCAATGCCGCGATCTCGCTTCTCCCGGTATCGACTCGAAACTTGGGAACGTCGAGCCGCTCGGTCCAACTTCCGGTTGCCGTCGTCGCCGGACGACGGTAGAGCAGACGGATGGCCCGTTCCTTCCCCTCCGTCCCGACGGCTGGCAGCGGAACGATGAATCCCTGATCGAGCTTGCGGACAGTCATCGGCGTCCCATCGACTGTCGCGGACCAGAGCACTGCTCCTTCCGGCAACGTGACCAGCAGGCTCTGGACTCCCGCTGCGAGCAGCGATAACTGAGCCTGCTGCTGAATCTGAGAGTCGTTCACGAGCAGCGTATCGATCAACAGCTGTTGACCGACCGCCCGAGGGACCGCATGAGCGGTGAACTCATCGAGTGTAAATTCGATCGCTGCCTCGGGCTCGATCAGGTGGTAGCCGGTTACAACCCGTTTCGCTCCCCGCTGGGCCGGAACCGGGAGATCCGTCGGATCGATCGGCGAGATGGCCGTTCCGCGGCGGGAAGTCGCCGTGACATCGACATACTGTTCTTCATTCGCCAGAAACGCGACATACTGCTCCTGCAGTTCGGCCTGTTGAAACTGCAACATGGGGACCGAGATCCTGTCCTCTTCTCCACGCGGCAGAACAAGCTGCAGAGTTAGGCGAATCGTGCCGGTCACGTACCGATCGAAAGTCAAATCCCAGACTGTTTTCCCATCGACCTCGCGTTGTTGCTGCCGGGAGATGCGGGCGTCGCCTGCGACTTGAAACTCTCCCTGCACGGGGATAGCCGCGGGCAATTCGATCCGCAGATCTCGAAGCCCGCCGCCGCTGATGTCGAGCTCAGCTCGATGGCTGAAGGCGACGGAGAGTTCATCGGCGTCGATCGTCGCCAGCTTCATCACGTTAAACCGAGCCGGCTTTCGCTGCACTTCGATCCGGCCGGCAATCTCGGCGTTCTGATAGCGATACGAGAACAACTCCTCCGGCGTTCCCAGGAAGACGGGATCCATGCCCGTAATCTCCTGCGGGACCACTTCAAGCCGCGGACTCCCGGCTACTGTATAGGCTCCTTCCAGAATCTGGACCTCTTCGAGCCTGATCTCGGGCAGCGAGAACGACATGCCGCCCCCGTCTTCGCTTTCAACCCGCGAACGCCGCACAAGAATTGAGATCGATCGCTTCTGACCAGCGGCTAAGGGCGGGCTCAAAGGAATACGAACCTTAGCCGCCCCTTCTCCCCGGGAAGTGTATTGCCATTCGATCGGGGTGGCGTCCTGCTGAATCACTTCGACCGTCCAGCCTTCAGGAAGCTCGGCCTCGATTTCGTAGAGCGGGGCAAACAGCGATTGCAGCGTAAATGCGGCCAGCAGATTCATCTCCAGTTCCTGCAGATCGAGCCGCTGTGAAACGGCGGCCTGCACCTCGCCGGATGTCTCATCGACAGCGAGACGAAAGATGAAATCGGATTGCCACCAGTCGTAAAACCGCATCGGGCCCTGCGGCGTAAATCCTTCCATCGCCTTCCAGGTACGGGTCGCCGGACGAACGCCTTCCATTTCGAGCGGTTTGACACGAATCTCTCCGGGAGCAGACAGACTGAGCCCGCCGGTGTGTGTGGTCGCACCTTTCAACTGCAGCGTCGCGACCGTCCATTCGTCGTTCTCCGTCGCGAGCTGAATGCCCCGCATGCTGACACGGGTCCGTTCAGGCAACACTTCACGGAACGTGAGCACAACCTGAGTCCGTTGCGGATTCTCTGGATCGTCGATAAGTTCCCAGGCTTCCAGTCCGGTCGCGGAGACATCGGTGATCTCCAGCCGGTTCGGCACGGAAAACTCCAGCCGGGAGAACCGTTTGCCGTAGGAGTCGATCTGGGTCACCGTTTGCCAATCGAGGCTGTCCCGTTCCAGCCCGACCGCGTAGACCGTTTGTGCGAAGACAAGAGATTCATCCAGTGATTCTTCAATGGCATCGGTCCACTGCAGTTGGGCATGATCAGCTCCGCCAGCCGGAATGACAATCGAGCGGGCGTCGGCAGCTTTCTCCGACTCCTCGACCCGATCGCCATTGAACCTCAGCCGCCGACTCGCCGGAACCTGCACCGACAACGTTGACGGAACTCCCGGAATGAGGCTCAACGTGCCAAGTTCATCGGTGCCGGCTCGAACGACAGGGAGGGTCATCTCCAGGGTGAGCGTATCGGCTCCCACGAAGTCGGTAATCATGACCACATGATTTAACGGACAGGCGAGGCCCAGTGGGGCCGGTTGACCTTTCCACGTCGCTTTTTCGAGAGTGACATGATGAAACGGCAAGGGAAGGCTGGCCCACCCGGCTGCCGATTTTGAAATGCGACAGTTCGCCGTCACGGCAATGACGTCTCCCTGAATCGCGACATCGTAGGTGATCTGCTCAATAAGAATGGAGACAGGACGTCCTTCCGGCCCGGGCGTCGCGTTCTCGGCGTTTTGAACCAGCCGTTCGAACTCGCCGCGATCAACCAGCACGCCGGGTTCCACCTGCGACCAGTACTCGGCCAGATCGGCTTCGGGAACGTAAATCCGCTCGTAACGATCGTCGGGAACCGCTTCGGCTTTCGGCTGTGCGAGCAGCGTGTGGGGCGAAACCGTGAATAGTATCAGCATCAGAATAGGAAAGAGCGTTCTCATGCCTGCTCCTCCTGTTCCGGATGCGGCGGTTCGTCGTCGTGCAACGACCGGTCATCGAGTTCCGCGTACTCTGTCTTCGGTTCGGGCGACCGGCAGCAATGTCTCAACTGAAACAGTCCATGCACAATCCAGGCGAGCAACAGCACGATGATTCCATACCGAGCCGAGTACACGGCTTCTTCAACAAGATCGGGCACAAACTGCAGGGCAGCCGCCAGAACTGTTGCGGCAACCAGCAGGACAAGAATCTTGTTCTCCCAGGACGTCTTTAACAGGACGAGAGCCACGACCAGAAGCAGAACTGTCAGCAACGCCGTCACGTAGTCGCGATTCCAATAGACGAGATCAAGGGATTCACTGCCGCCAACTGCCGTATAAACGTAGGGCACTCCTTCGGTCGGGAAGTTCATGGCTGCTCCGGCATTCCCGAGCCACCTCGTCTGCTCCCGCGCGTAATAAGAATCATTCTGGACTCCCGAGGAGAGCGTCGCGCTGCGGAACGAGCTGATTCGCTCGAACGGCAACTCGGCTCGAACGGGAACATAGGTTTGAGGCAACCAGACGACGCAACGGGTTTCCTGAATGACGGCCGCATTCCCACTTCCGGTCAACAGTTGCGGCAGCGGAAACTCGGCTCCCCCACGCAATGTCGACTCCGAGAGTTCCTGTCCCGTCATAAGGTACTGCAGCGTAAGCAGGAACGGCTCGTCCGAACTCTTACTGCGGCTCACGTTGATAACGTAATTCACGAGCCCTTCGTCCTGAGATTCTTCACCCCGCTGAAGCACCCGCGTTTCGCCATCGATCTGCACGACCATCGGCTGAGCGGATTCAGGCAACTGAATCAACAGCCGTTGACGCTGACTGCTTCGGACCTGCATGCGAGACCGGACGGCGACATCGGTCGAGTTGCCCATCACGAATTCGGTCAACATCTTCGACACGACCGTACTCACCACTTCGGCGACATCGTACCGCGACACCGTGAGTGCGAGTTGAATCGGCTCCTCGTCCTTCTGGAATGGATAACGGAACGCCTGATGCCCCTTCGTGGGCAAGCGGTCCAGTTCGCGGACGTCGATCGGTTCCAGTCCGGCTCCTGTCCCCTGAACGACAACCGAAAGAGCAGGATCGGTCTGCACAACCACTTCTCCGCTCGACCGCGTCAACTCGATCTCCCGGCCTGCCGGACGTTCCAGTCCCAGAGCTTTGGGAATGAGCAGCGCTTCCTTGCGGGGGGGTGTGGCAGTCGGTTCCGCGTTGTTCTCAGCCGCCTCGCCTTCCGACTGCAGGGAAATGTCGTACGTCAGTCGGAACCTCTGCCAGCCCGTGGCGGGCCGCTGCGTCTGGATCAACCAGACGACCCAGGCGCTCGCTTCGTCGCCCGCTTCAGGAGTCTTCTGCTGAATGGGAACACTCGACTTGTCGGCGGTCTCGATCTCGATCTGGCTGCTGTACTCACGAGGCACGGCGATCCGAAACTGATCGACCCCGGCGTACTGGACGTGGAACCAGATCTCTGCATTGACCGAAATTCCCGATGGCTGCACCTGAACCGTGGTCGCGGCTTCCGCAGTCAGTCTCGTTGGACGCCTGACGGTGCGAACTGGAATCTCGACCGGTCGAGACTGATATTTCCAGGCGGCTCGAATCTGTGTGTCGCGAAAGCTGTAGCTGTTCAGCTCGCTGTTCGGGATCGACTGGGCGTTGCGAATCTGGTCTTCATCCGCAGCCAGCTCGATCGCTTCAATCGTAAAGACGCCGATCCGGCCTTCCTCCTGCCGAACGCCTACCGGCTCCAGCAATGGCAGATTATCGAGTTCCGCCGTCTTTCCCTGCAGATATCCTTCGGGCGGGGACACGTAACCCCGGACCACAACCGACACCTTGCCCTGGGTTCGTTCCTTTAACGCGAGTGTCAATACGCGCGACTGTTCGTCGAGCTGGTACTCGGCCATCTGCGCACATTCGACGTTCGTCAGCTCGAACCCTTCCGGGATCTTCAACTGCAGTTGAAACAACCCTGCCTTGGTAATGTCGTAGGAGAGTGAAGAGACAACTTCAATCCGTTGCTCGCGGAAGACGATGAGACTGTCGAACTGCGTATCGAGAATCGGCTGAACCGGTTCGGCGTTCACAATGAGTTCGATTCGCGGCGAGAAATAGCGAAACGCGAGTCGAGCATCGGACTTCTCGCCCAGATCCGTTCGCACGAGGCCGGCCTGCTCTTTGACGACAAGGTTGAGTTCGTCTCCGTGCATCAGGACGATCTGCCCCTGCTCGCGGGTCACATCGAGGCTGTGAATTCCGGCAGCCGCCCCGTCTTCGCCGATGCCGGCCAGTCGGGCATCTTCTTCGGAGAGCGATCGCTCCGTGTGAATCTCGATTTCACACTGGCCTTCGACCGCAGCGAGCAGCTTGATCTCGATGACCTGCCGCTGCTCTTCCTGAGCCACAGTCCAGCCTTCGAGTCGGGTCGAACTGGTCACGTCGAGAATGCGGTCTCCTTTGGGCACGGCAATTCGCATGGAATCGAGTTCGCCGCGCAGGACACGGTAGTTCAACCTGGCCGAAGTGTGAATCAGCCCTTCGCCCACGGTAATCTGCAGTTCGTTATTGACTGTCGTCAGCAGGTCCATCTCCGGACGATCGCTGACATCCGGCGCCCACGAAGCGGTAATCCGACTGATTGCTCCCAGGCTCACCGCGATGGCCGAGACGTCCCCCTCCGGCGGAGCGGGAAGCGGCACTTCCAGATGCCGGGGGCTGATCTGAATCTTCTGGCTGGTCTTCGGCACGGTCAGCTGGAAGGTCGTGATCCCCACTGGAGGAACCGTCAACTCCAGTGCAGGGCCAGACGGAGACTGTTTGATCTTCTGGAGCAGTCGGATGGTCACGGTGTATTCGCCGGCCGTCGGAAACAGCAGCTCGTAGGTCCCTTCGCCGGTGCCTCTCAGCAGCACGTTTTCGCCTGCGGAGGTCTTGACCTCTCCTACCGCGGCATCGCCAAAGTTCACCGGTAGAGTCGCCCATTTCTTCGCCAGGGCCCTGCACTCGTAGGTCGCGGTAATCTCGGCCACTTCACCCTGGATGGTTCCGACATACGTCGCTTTGGAAATTACGGCTGCGGAATCGGGATCGGTCCCTTCCTGTGCCTGTTCGGCCCGGCGCACCAGATCGAGATACTCTTCGTAGGAAAGCACGACTTTGGATTTGAGCCGGTCAATGACATCGCTGAGCCGGTCGTAAGGGATGTAGATCAGATGATCGACGGGCCGGGCGGGAGCTTCCGTCTCAGCTTCCGGCGGCCCCGGCTGGGATGATGCCGATCCGGAAGTCTCGGTCTCCGCGGTGCCGGGGTCAGTCGTTGCCGGGGTTTCCCCCGGCGGAGTTTCCTGAGCGGGAAGGGCCGGAGCGAAACTCGTCCCGACGAGCCAGACCGCCATCAAAGACGACAGCAGAGGCAGGAAACGGGGCCGGGCAGACCGACCGGAACGGACGCAGTTCCGGCGGCAGTTGAAGCTCGCAAACATGGGTTTTCCCGTGGATGGTCAATCGCGATGCAAACGAGTCCATTCAGAATGAACTGGACTCTGGTCGTCAGAGATGGCACAGCAGTTTCGCACTGATCGATCCAGAACGATTCAATCAGAGAGACTTCGTACGGCCGGGAGCGACCGTCGAAGACAACAAGACTGGGTCGCCCCGCCCCGACAGGCGAAGTGAGGAGGAGGCAACCCTGGCTTTACCATATCCTATGACGCAGGGGAAAAGGAAATTGTTTCCGCGAATTCGACGATTCGTGAAAACGGCGGCAATCCAGCGGCAGCATCCGGGCGACGTCGCATCTTCGCGAGCAATTACGACTTCTGCGTCTTGGCGTCTTTGCGAAGATACCGCGGCGTGTAGAGGCCCAGTCGTGTCGTCCAGTAGTTCATCATCGCTTCGAGCGTTCGCAGGCCATAGGTGACGCTGCGGCTGAAGTTGATGCTGGAGGCTTCGTCGAAGTAGCGAACCGGGACGGGAATATCGCCCAGTTTGAAGCCAAAGCGGACGGTCTGTACGAGAAACTGCGTGTCGAAAACGAAGTCGTCGGAATTCTTCTCGTACGGAATCGTTTCGAGCACTTTCCGTGAGTACGCGCGGAAACCGCTGTGAAAGTCGCCGAGATTCTGTCCCAGCGAGATGTTCTCGAACGTCGTCAGAAAACGGTTCGCGATGTACTTCCAGCGAGGCATCCCGCCGGCCAGAGCTTCGGCACGACTGCGGATGCGAGACCCGAGGATGCAATCGCAAATGCCCAGATGAATCAACTGAGCCGCCAGAGGGATCACGCGACTGTCGTACTGATAGTCGGGATGGATCATCACGACGACATCAGCATCGCGTTCCAGAGCGGCGGCGTAACAGGTCTTCTGGTTTCCCCCGTAGCCTTTGTTCTGTTCGTGCTGAATGACCGTCAGTCCGAGATCGCGGGCAATCTCGACGGTGTTATCCTTACTGCAGTCATCGACCAGAATCACTTCCTGCACCGTGCCGGGCGGAATATCGTCCAGCGTCCGCTTGAGCGTGGCCGCTGCATTGTAGGCCGGCATCACGGCCACGATTTTCGGACGAGCCGCCGGCTGCTCAGGTTGTTGCTCAGGTGTGGTTTCCATGCGAGGTATCGTAGCCAGTAATTCCAGCGCTGCCGAGTGTGAGGCGGTCCGTTCTTCGCAGTGAAGCTGGTTCATCAGGGGCGATCTCTCGGAAAGGGAACGGTCAGACGGAGACAGCCGCCTCGCGGGGGTTCGTGCTGGCGGCAATGCGGACGGTGTTACGACCTTCGTGTTTGGCCTGATAAAGGGCATCGTCAGCCGCTTCGATCAGCGAACCGACCGTCATTGCCTGTCGCGGGAAGCAGGCCAGGCCGATGCTCACGCTGATGAGAATTCGTTCGCTCTGATACAGCACGACCATGCGGCTCGTGGCAAAACGAATCGACTCGGCGATGCGACTCGCCCCCTGCACGCCGACGCCGGGAAGAAGAATGGCCATCTCCTCGCCGCCATAACGGGCAACCAGGGGACAGTCGGTCGAGCGAACTTTCTGAGATTCGCTTTCCAGCAAACGGGCAAACTGCCGCAGGACTTCGTCGCCTGCCGGGTGCCCGTAGCGATCGTTGATCGATTTGAAATGATCGAGATCCAGCAGGAGCAGCGAGCATTCGTTCCCGCTCCGTCTCGCCGTCTCCAGTTCTTTCACGATACGCTGGTCGAACGTGCGGCGGTTCGCCAGTTCTGTCAGGCCGTCCAGACTCGCTTTCCGTTCTACGGAAACGCGATCCACGACACGAAGCAGAGCTTCCGCGAGAAACTCTCCGGCCCAGTTCGCCAGCGAGACCTGCATTCGGGAAAAGACGCCTTCATCCTTTCGGGTCAGGCAGAGCATCGCGATCAGTTTGTTATTCTGATACAGCGGCACCGCGAGAGCACGTCCCAGCAGATTGTTCACTCCCGCTTCTTTCAGCTGACCGGGAGTCAGACAGCCCGTCATTCCGTTGGCTCGCGTCCAGCGGGCGATTTTCAATTCGTGATTCCGCCAGACACCTTCGACACCCATTTGAAGGCCCGTGCCCTGTCGGCAGATCGCCCGGGGATGCCGTTCGTTGCCAACCGAATACAGAATCAATGCCCCGCGATCCGCTTCGACCAGACTTGTCAGACGTTTGACGAAGTCGTCGAGCAGTCGCGTCGGCACGTCGTAGTAGCGGTCGGCAATTGTACGCAGAGCCAGTTTTTCCTGGGTCAACTTCAGTAACTGCTGCTGATCGACGGCATTCATCCGATGCCGCAGCAGGCCGGTGACCTGATCGAGCATTCGTTCCGCCGCTTCCTGCTGATGCTGAAGTTCGGCGTCGCGAGGAAACAGTTCCGTAACCGCGATCACGCCAAAGGTACCATGCTGATCGGTCACGCCCAGCAAATGCAGTTCGCTGATCTTGCGCCGTTCATCAATCGACAGACAGCGGACGAATTGAGAATTGTAGAGTTCTGCATCGGTGATGCGGCAGACCCGTTCCTGCAACACGCGATCCGGCCAGGGTTGATCGAAGATGAGTTGATCGAGCGTCTGGCGACAGAGTCCGCGCTGGGCATACATGTCCAGACCGCGACCATCGTAGGTAAAGAACGCCCCAAAGCCGGTACTGGTGTGCGGGATGAATTTCTTGAGCAGAACCTCGACCGTCCGTGCGGGATCGGTTTGAGCGAAGAGCTCGGCGAGCAGGCCGTTCTCGACCTTCATCTGCCGGCGTTCGCGATGCGCGGAAGTGAGTTCGCCTTCGAGCTTCTTCAGCTCGGCAATCAACCCCTCTTCGCGATCTTCGCGGCGGTACTTGTAGTACAGATACATCCCGTACTGGAGCGCACAGATCAGGGAAAGAGTGGCCGCGAGACCAAACAGTTCACCATGAAAGGCGAATCGGTATATGAAATCTGAGATCGTCATCCGAACCACTAAGACCGATCTTTCCGCTCGATACGAGGACGTCCATTACCTTTTGCAGGAGCGCATTCACTCGTGTCGCGTTGGCTTGAACAAGTCCGATCGAAAGGAAGGAATCCGGACGATGCAGTCTCTGATCACCTTTGTTCCTGGCCCGACTCAATGACACGGCGACTGTACGAATCTCCTTCAAGGCTAGCACGACGAAGACCCCATCGGGGGGCCTGACTTCAGGAATCTCCCCCTCGGCAAAGTCACTTTACTCACAGTGGTCGATATAATCGTCGTGACCCCTATAATGCTTGCTGCGTGGAGCGTTTTTCGCTCGTCACGGCGTGGTTGTAACGATTGTCCCGCCTCCGAAATCTCTCCAGTTCTGCTCTTCAAGCCCGAAAGATCTCCCGAACCATGTCGTCAGATTCCGGAAACAGCGAAGTCCCGCTCGACGAAACGCTCGAACTCCGTGGGGTCTTCATCCGCTACCCGGGCTTCTGGAATGTCGATCGGCAGGACGAAGGCGGGAAACTTTCCATCACACTTCAGAGTACGGGCACAACCTTCTGGATGCTGACCATCGTTCCCGGCCCCGTGGATTACGAAACCATTCTCGATACGGCGATCGAGTCGTACGAGGACGAATACGACGATGTCGATGCCTACGACCGCGTCGACGACGAAGAAGCCGACTGGATCCACCAGGAACTCGAACTTCAGTGCCACGACCTTGTCACCAAAGTCGTCCTGAACGTGATGCCACTGGAAGTCTGCTCGCTGTTCGTGCTCTATCAGGGACTCGACACCGAACTCGACGACCTCCGCCCACTCCTCGATTCCATCACCAGCAACGTCCGCATCGATCCTCAGCAGCTGTTCTAGGGCTCGGCCCCCACGAGGTCCCGTAACCACGGCTGCACCGGATGGCCCGGCCTCAGATGGCCGCGCAGCGACAAGAGGACGCGCCATCATCGCAACCTGCTCCTCAGGCCCTACATCGTTAGCAGACGGCCGTGCCGTCCTCGGGGTGCCACAGCTGGCTTGCTCGGCAGTGCGTTCATCAATCCGAATTGGGAACGTGGCGTAGGACCAACAGACTCCGCCTGTTCGCCCAGCGACCCCAAACCGGTCCCTAATACCACTCCAGCGAAACACAGCTTCTTCCTGTGACTGCGTCACCCAGACGTACACGTCTGGGCCATCCCTCGACCACGCTCGCGACGCAATTGCACGAGACTCCCTGAACTCTTTCCCTCTCACCGGTGTCGTTCTTCATGGCCGATCTACCAACCGGCTGGCGATCTCCGTACTATTAACGAAGAGCCGATCCGGTGCGTCGTCTGACTGCTCCGCCGGGCTTCGGGACACCACATCTGAAATGATTTGCGCTGAAAGACGTGACATGATTATTGTGATGCGACAGGACGCTTCGCGGGAAGCCGCAGAGGATGTCGCCCGCCGGGTCGAAGCCGCGGGGCTCAAACCCCATCTCATCTACGGGGAAGAACGGACCGTGGTCGCTGTCGTCGGAGATGACCGGCGGAAGGATCGCGAGAACTTCGAGTCGTGTGCCGGCGTCGATAAAGTCCTGCCGATTCTCGCTGAATACAAAATCGCCTCGCGGGAAACCAAACCCGAGCCCACCGTTGTTCGCGTCCGGGATCTTGTTATCGGAGACGGACATTTCGGCGTCATCGCCGGGCCCTGTTCGGTCGAGAGCGAAGAACAGATCATGGCCTCCGCCCGAGCGGTCAAAGCCGCCGGAGCCCGCGGACTGCGTGGCGGAGCCTTCAAGCCCCGCACCAGCCCCTACTCGTTCCAGGGCATGAAAGAAGATGGTCTGAAGCTGCTGGCCGCCGCTCGCGAAGAAACCGGGCTGGCTGTCGTTACCGAAGTCATGACGCCGCATCATGTCGATCTGGTCGCGAGTTACTCCGACATCATGCAGATCGGCGCCCGCAACATGCAGAACTACCATCTGCTGCAGGCCGTCGGCGAATGCGATCGTCCCGTGATGCTGAAACGCGGAGCATCCGCGACCATGGACGAGTTCCTGCTGGCCGCCGAGTACATTCTTGATCAGGGCAATCAACAGGTCATTCTCTGCGAACGCGGTATCCGCACGTTCGAATCCCACACCCGCTTCACGCTGCCGCTGGCATCGGTTCCCTATCTGAAATCCAAGACGCATCTGCCGATCGTCATCGACCCCAGCCACGGCACCGGTCACGCCAATCTCGTCCCGCCGATGTGCTCCGCTTCGGTCGCTGTTCAGGCCGACGGAATCATCGTGGAAGTGCATCCCGATCCGCCCAACGCCATGAGCGATGGCGCACAGTCGCTGACCTTCTCGGCGTTCGAAGAAACGATGAAGCAGTGCGGCAAGATCATCGACGCCTTGGGGATGACGCTCAACTGACACGTTCTCGCAAAGCGTGATCAGAAATTGTACGGCGTCGTCGGACCATCCATTTTGATGATCTCCAGATCGCTGACCTTCACCTTGCGGAGCTGACTCAGTTCGTCGTTGTTCCAGCGTTCGTCGGGAGCACCGGAAATGAACCAGTCGCTGCCGTTGTCGGCCAGGATCATGCCGTAACGCTTCAGGCAGGTGAGAATTACCTTCACATCATCGGCGTAGCCGTTCAGGTCGAAGTCCTTCCGCAAACGAACCCGCATGCCCAGCGGCGGCAGCAGCGGATGCTCTTTGCTGCTCGCCCAGTGAGAAGCCGGCGGCACGAACGCCCGCCGCGTCTCGGCCAGCGTGAACCGGATCGCGTGCCTGATCTCCTTCTGCTCGCCAACTTCATCGTATCGGACCAGTCCGGGGAAGATCGGCAGGCCGGCGGCATCGGCGCTCGTCCAGCCCTTCGGACGAACGGTATTCTTCTTCAGATCGAAGACCGCTCCACTATCGGCGATCCAGCGGGCTCCCCCAGCCTGGGGGAAGGCGCGAAACAGTTCGTAAAGCACCATGTTGTCGCGATCGATGATAATCGCATGCCGGTCGCCCCGGTCGTACGGATCCCCCTCAACAGGCGTGTCGAACGGAATCGGGAACGGCCCGGGATCACTCTGATCGCCATAGGCCTGATACTCCACTGTCACCTTCGGCTCGTCTCCCGGGACCACGATATACGGGATGCCGATCTTCGAACCTTGCCAGGTGCCTGCTCCAAAATCAGGATGCAGATGGCCGTCCAGCCCGATGTAAGCGAGGATCTGATCGGAACTCGGATCGACCGGCGACTCATCGATTCGCTGATTCCACGGATCGTTCTCCGGAAAGGGGCGGAAGCCGTTCAGCGAAGCCCCCGGCCCGTACAAATCCGAACTCGATTCGACCTCCGAGTTCGCGTTCTCAGCCGACGCCCCCGGCACAGAACGTGTCGGCTTCGTCGAAGAATCGACCGGGGCCTGGTCGTATTTCGATTCATACCAGACCGCCTGGGTATCGGACGGTGTCTTTGCCCCTTCGTCGCATCCGCTATGGAGCAGCACGATCAGGCTCAGACAAAATCCCGTAAGAAGCTGTTTCATCAGTCGTTCGCGATATGAAAAGGAGCGGTATCGAGATGCGTTCAGTGTAGGTTGGGCCGACAGGTCCGACCGGAGGAAACCGACTGCCCCGTCCAGTTCTGCCGGATATTCCACCTGATATGACGATTATGTCCATCGCAGGCCCCGAACAGCCAGAGAGGGACCAGAAGCGGCTCGAAGTTTCCCCTGCGTGACCTATCCATGTCGGGAGAACATGCCTATGATTTTCCACAATCACGGCTCCCGCCGCTCTCCGGTCGAGTGCTCCCGGAGAGGATCAAGGATCTGCCTGTTCGGCGTCCCGGCTCCGGATGCCCGTGCGGATCGCCAAGTCCTCCAGTTGACGTGCTGCCACCATGCCATCAAAGAAGTTAGAAGATCTCAGAAACATCGGCATCATCGCTCATATCGATGCCGGAAAAACGACGACCACCGAGCGGGTCCTGTACTACACCGGGGCCTCGCACCGCATGGGGAACGTTGACGACGGAACCACCACGACCGACTTCGATCCCGACGAAGCCAAGCGCGGCATCACGATTTACTCGGCTGCCATCACCTGCTTCTGGAAAGACAAGACGATCAACATCATCGACACCCCGGGACACGTCGACTTCACCGCGGAAGTCGAACGGTCACTGCGCGTGCTCGATGGAGCTGTGGTCATCTTCAGTGCCGTCGAAGGGGTGGAAGCCCAGAGCGAAACCGTCTGGCGTCAGGCCGACCGGTACGATGTTCCCCGCGTCTGTTTCATCAATAAAATGGATCGGATTGGAGCCGACTATTACCGCACCCTGCAGCAGATGCGGGATCGTCTGAAGGCTCGTCCCGTGCCCGTCACCATTCCGATCGGCGCCGGCCCCCCGCACAACCCCGAACCGTTTCGCGGCGTGATTGATGTCCTCCGCATGCGGGCCAAATACTTCGATCCCGACTCGCGCGGCCAGAGCATTACCGAAGGCGATATCCCCGAGGACATGCAGGATCAGGCCGAACTGGCCCGCATGGAGCTGATCGAAACGGCCGTCGAATTCGACGATGAGCTGATGAACAAGTATCTCGAAGGAGAAACGGTTACCGTCGAAGAACTCCTGCCGGTTCTTCGCAAAGCGACTCTCGAACGCAAAATCCAGCTGACCTACGCCGGTTCCTCGCTGAACTTCATCGGCGTTCAGCCCGTGCTCGATGCCGTCTCTGAGTTCCTGCCGAGCCCGCTCGATCGGCCGCCTGTCTCCGGCGACAATCATCATCCGAAAAAGCCGGCCATCGAAACCCGCGCTCCCGATATCGACGAACCCTTCTGTGGACTCGTCTTCAAGATCGTCGCCGAGCCTCATGCCGACCTGTACTTCGTACGCGTTTACTCGGGGAAACTGAAAAGCGGCTCCCGCGTTCTCAATCCGCGAACCGGCAAGAAGGAACTCGTCAGCCAGATCTGGCACATTCAGGCCGACTCGAAAGAGAAGATCGAAACCGACGTGATCGGGCCTGGCGAGATCGCCGGCGTGATCGGGCTGAAGGAAACCGCCACCGGCGATACGATCTGCGACACACAGCATCCGATCGTGCTGGAAACGATTACCTTCCCCGAGACCGTGATCTCGATGGCCGTGGAACCTGAAACCAATGCCGACCGTAAGAAGCTGACGGAAGTTCTGCAGCGACTCGAGAAGCAGGACCCGACGTTCCGCTGCACCATCAACGAAGATACCGGGCAGCAGATCATCAGCGGGATGGGCGAACTGCATCTCGAAGTCATTAAGGATCGTATCCAGCGTGACTTCGGCCTCAACGCCAAGGTTCACAAACCTCGCGTGAGTTATCGCGAAACGATCGCCAAGCGAAAGTTCGGCAAGGGCGAGTTCCAGCAGACGATGGCCAACGGAGCCCGTTATGCCCATGTCGAAATCGAATTGACGCCGATCGAACCGGAAAAACCGGTTGCCTACGTCAACAAGCTGAAGCACGACGAACTGCCGGCCGACCTGCGTAAGGCTCTCGACGAAACGGGTAAGCAGCTGCTGACCGGCGTCGGTTACTACGGCTACCAGTTGATGGGTCTGCAGCTCGCCGTGACCAGGGTCGACTACCGCATCGGCGAAACCGATGAAGTCGCCCTCAACGCGGCTCTCAACCGGGCCTTCGACGAAGCGATGGAAGCCGACAACGTGGTCCTGCTCGAACCGATCATGGATCTCGAAGTGGTTTGTCCGGACGAATTCCTCGGCAATATCCAGGCCGACCTGCAGGTGCGTCACGCCTCCATCACCGGGCAGGAACAACGCGGCCACCTCACGGCCATTGAAGCCGAAGTCCCCCTGGCCAACATGTTCGGCTACTCCACCCAGGTCCGCAGCCTCTCCCAAGGACGTGCCTCGTACTCCATGCAACCCCTCAAGTACGCCGCCGCCCCGAAGGACGTGCTGGAAAAAATGTACGGATAAGCGGAACGGTCCACTGCCGTAGGTTTTTTTGTACGGACGCAAGTGGCAGGGTCGATTGCTGTGAGGCTGTCAGTGTTCCAGACATCGCGTGCGTATGCATGTCTGTCATCGACGTTCGGCGAATAGAGCCTGCGTTGATTCGTGGCACGCACGGCAGGCGGGAACCTGCCCAACCCCGTAGCGGCCGTTCTTCGCGCATAAAAAAAGCCGCAGGCAAGTGCCTGCGGCTGGTCCGAGGTTACCTGAACCTCGGCGAAACTATTTCACGAAGGACTCCGGAGTCGCCCGGAATTCCAGCATTGTTTGACGATTCGAAAAGAGGAAGAGTCGGTCCTGGTACCAGACGGCGTAATCGAGACGCCCCGCTTCTTCCTGCCCTTCCTGCACGAACTTCACCACATCGCAGCCGCCGTGAGCGGGAACGTAGCGGATCGGGTCGCGATCGAATTTCTCCTGGGCCTCTCGGCTCGAGAAGTAGTAAACCTGTCCACCGTATTCAGAGTCGAACTGCGGCGTCGCATCGACCAGTTCGAGGCTGTCCCGAAGTTCAACCGGGCAGAATCCCTTGAAGCCGGTGGCTTCTCCACGGGCGGCGATCAGCTGATATTTGTGCTGAGCGGACCCGGGGGCTGGGGCTTCTGCCACTTGTGTTTCAATCTTCGGTTCTTCGACCTGTGCCGGTTTAGCCGTTTCGGGAATTGCGAGCTGATTCGGCTCGGATCCACTCGGCTGACGGCTCTTCCAGCCAGAGTCCGACATGGCCAGTTCCTGCTGTGGAGCCGGTTGGCGACGAACCGGAGCCACCACTGAAGGAGCCAGCGGCAGATCGGCTTTCCGCTCGCCTTTCAAAGGCGGCTCGGTGATATCGGCCAGTTCGGCATCAGGGGCGATCTCTGGCTTAACAACCGGGGTCTCTTCCACTTGCAGTTCGGTCGCACTGTCGGCAACGAATTCCCGCGGCTCCCGAGTTTCGGTGGGCACGGGCTGAAGCATTGCGGGAGCTTCGACCGTCTGAACCGGTTCGGAGTCGGGCACCGGGGCCAGCGTCGGACTCTCGACGAGCACGGGTTCCTTGACTTCGGGCTTCAGCAGTTCGTCACCGGGCAGAGGCGGAAGTACAACGACCCCCGGCGGTTCAACCGGTGCAGCATCAGCCAGCGATTTCTGGTCGGGAATCGGTGCTGGCAGAGGCGGCAGGAACGGAAGGTTTACCTGGCCGCTGGGCTGCGACTCGGTCTTCGGGAACACTTCGGTTGCAGGTGGAGTCGCTACGATCTCTGTCTTGGGAGTCTTCGCCACGGGAGCCGGCGGCATTGGCAGGGGCAGCGGCGATTCATCGAACTTCGGTGTCGAAGCCGGTGTCGGCGGCACATCGGCCATCTGAGCCGGCGTTTCAGTCATCTTCTCCGGTGCAGGAGCCGGTTCGTACTCGCGAACTTCCGCATTGGCCGGGTCATCGGCCAGCTTGATTCCGAGTTTGGCGGCGTTCTTTTCATTGAACTCCGGCACCTTGTTCGGATCGTCGAACGTTTTTGGCATCGGCGACCCAACGATTTTATCGAAGAAGTCGGAAAGCTTGGACGACTTGTCTTCGGTATCGTCCGAGCGTTGCCGCTTCGCCGGGCGGGAGGCGGCCTGAGGAACTTCCTGAGCGGGCTGCTCGCTGGGAGCGGACTCAAACGACTGTCCCGTCATCTGCGGGGGCTGTTTGCCGTCGCGACGGTAAAGTTCTTCGAGCTCACGCATTACGTTCGACTGTCCGGAAGGCGATCCGGTTGCCGCTTCGACGGGCTGCTGTGCCGGCTGGCTCTGCGGTTCGGCATTGCGACGGCCGCGAACATCCGCGGGAGCGTCGGTCCGTTCCGGGGTGATCTGCTGTTGCTCATCCGGCGAGGAACGCAGGAAGCCGAACAGATTCGTCCGACCGGGACTCGACGACTTCTTCAACCAGGGTTTGCTGAAACGTGGCCCCGCCGCACCCTGCGATTCACTCGGACCGAACGTCGACGAGGGGGTGGGCAGCAGAAAGGAGAGTGCCAGCCCCGCAGTCGCTCCGCCGAACAGTAACTTCTTGATCGCAGACATAAAAACTTTCTCCGAGTAGTCAGAGCACTTCTTGTCGTATTCGTAAGGGGCCAATATCGGACCTGGCGATCCCTTTACGGTCTGAAACCGATTTCCGCGACGCCTGCGGAGCCGTCATATCGAGACGGACCGTTAGAACCGGAACAACCGGCAGAACTGCGTCCTGAGGTTCTATCGACCATCGGCCACCTCGCGATTCACGACGAAGTTCACTGCTACAAGCAATCCGACCGGCTGAATCGACACGAGCGTTGCAACTGGAAAATCAGCTAAACTCTTCCCAGCCTTCCTGGATTCACACGCCCGAGGGGCCGGTTTCCCCCATCGAGCAGGAACCGATAAACTGCCATTTGCACCAGACGACCGCTCCTGACCCCGATTCCGAAGACCTGACACTCATGCATACAGTTGCCGAAGCGCTCCAGGCGATTGACCGCACAATCAAACCGGGAAATCCCGAGCAGCTCCCCGTTTTCCAGTCCGCAGGCTCGCGTGCGGCCTCGCCCATTACGGCCAGCAGCGACTCCCCCCCTTTCGACAAGGCCCTGATGGATGGTTTCGCCGTCCGCAGTGCAGACATCCAGCCGGGCGTCAAACTCCGCGTCCAGGAACGGCTGACCGCCGGACAGGTCCCCCAACACCCCCTCAGCCCGGGCGTCACGTCGCAAGTCATGACGGGCACACAGGTTCCGGAAGGCACCGACGCCGTGGTGCGGGTCGAAGACGTCAATGATCCCGAAGCAGACGAGATCTCCCTCTCGATTCCCTCGCTGGCAGCAGGCCGCAACGTGTTTCATCGCGGCGAGAGCATGCAGACCGGCGAGACGATCCTCAAACCGGGGGAACTGCTCGAATTCCCGAAGATCGCTCTGCTCGCCGAACTGGGCGTGATGTCCGTCAGTTGCTTCCCGAAGCCAACCGTCTCCGTTCTGGCCACGGGCGATGAACTCGTGCCAGCCGATCAGCAGCCCGGTCCGGGGCAGATTCGTAACTCCAACGAGCCGATGCTTGTCGCTCAGGTCGCCAACGCCGGCGGAATTCCGCAGCCCGTCGGTATCGCCCGGGATACGGAAGAGGACCTGCGTCAGAAGATTTCGACCGGGCTGCAGTCCGATTTTCTGCTGCTCTCCGGCGGCGTTTCTGCAGGCGTGCTCGATCTCGTTCCGAAGATGCTCACCGAACTCGGCGTCCAGCAGATCTTCCATAAAGTGCAGATGAAACCGGGCAAACCGATCTGGTTCGGTCTCCGGCCCGCCAATCCCGACACCAGGACCAGGGCGTGTTACGTGTTCGGGCTGCCGGGGAATCCGGTCAGTTCCATGGTCTGCTTCGAACTGTTTGTCCGCCGGGCGATGGCCCGCTTCCAGAAAGTCGGAGGAATGGACCTGGAGCCGCTGCAGGCCCGGCTGACGCAACCTCATCTAGTCAAAGGAGATCGACCGGTCTATCATCCCGCCAGAGTCTCCATTGCGGGTTCGGAAGTGACCGCTCGGCCAGTTCGCTGGGTCGGGTCCGCCGATCTGCGAGGAGCCGCGGAAGCCAACGGCATGATCGCCTTTCCGCCGCGGTCGGACTCCTACGAAGCCGACGAACTCGTGGATGCCTGGTGCTGGTTCAACCGGTAAGTCAGGCCTGAAAAACAGATGTCGAACAGAGTGTCCCGTCACCCTCTGAACTACGGAACGGGCAGATCAGGATCGATCTGCAGAGGAACGAACAGCCATGGACGCAGCAGAAACTCTCTCCCGCCCGGAACCTTCTCGTTCTGAATCGGATCGCGGTCGTTCCGGACGGCGACAGGGACGACTGGAAATCACGGTGGAACAGATCATCGACAACGCGGAAAATCGCCCGCCCGCTTTCTGGGTTGCCCTCGCCTGGTCGATGACCGCCGGACTGACGATGTACGCCAGCTATTACCCGCTCGGCTTCAGTCCACTGGCGTGGATTGCCGTGCTCCCGTGGCTGTTTCTGGCTCGCGTTGAACAGCTGCCCAAACGCATGCTGCTCGCCAGCTACCTGGGTGGACTTGCCTTCTACGTGCCCGTTCTGCAATGGATGCGCTACGGCGACCCGCTCATGTACTTCGGCTGGGGAGCCCTCTCCTTCTACCTCGCCGCCTACATTCCGATTTTCATCGGACTGACCCGCGTCGGTGTGCATCGCCTGAAGTGGCCGCTGTTCGCCGTCGCCCCCGTGGTCTGGACAGGACTCGAGTACCTGCGCGGATTCCTCTTCACCGGATTCGGCTGGTACTATCTGGGACATTCGCAGGTGCACTGGATCGAACTGATTCAGATCAGCGATCTCGTCGGAGCCTACGGCGTCAGCTTCGTGATGATGCTCATTTCAGCCGCCATCGCTATGCAGGTCCCGACCCGCTGGCTCGAAAAGCTGCGACTCATCCGCACTTCGCTCGAAGGGACTCCGGCTGCGGAGCCATCCGCCCGTTCGCGGTATACGTCTCTGGCTGTCGCCGCCGGAGTGCTCGCCCTCACGGTCGGGTATGGTTTCTTCCGCACCAGCCAGGCCGAGTTCACCGCCGGACCGCGCGTCGCTCTGGTCCAAGGGAATTTCAAAGCCGCGTTGAACATCCCGGCTTCACAGTACGAAGAAGCGTTCGTGGTGCATAACGAACTGACCGGCATGGCCGTGGAAGAACAGCCCGACATGATTGTCTGGCCGGAAGGCATGTTCCGTTACGCCCTGCTGCAGGCAGATGAATCTCTGTCCGCGGCTGATCTGGCCGAGATCGCCCCGCATCTGCCGCCCGACAGCTGGCGTCGCAGCGATGTCCCCCGGACGCTCGAAACGATGAGCGAAAAAGCCGGAGCCGCCCTCGTGATCGGTCTCGGAGCCTACGTCGCTTCCCCGGAGGGCATGGCTCAGTACAACTCCGCTCAACTCGTGACCCCCGAAGCCGGCCTGAAACAGCGTTACGACAAACTGCACCGCGTTCCCTTCGGTGAATACATCCCCGGGCAGGACTGGAGCATGCTCACCGGGGTCTTCCCGGAGAACTTCGGCCTCACGGCTGGTACGACCGCGACCGCTTTCGACTATAAGTCGTGGCGATGTGCTCCGGTCATCTGCTTCGAAGACACCGTGCCTCACGTGACGCGAAACATCGTCCGCACGATTGAAACGAAATCGGAGTCGGGCAAGCCTGTCGACTTCCTCGTCAACCTGTCGAACGACGGCTGGTTCGCCGGCTCCAGCGAGCACGACCAGCATCTCATCACAGCTCAGTTCCGAGCCGTCGAACTCCGCAAGCCGCTCGTCCGAGCTGCCAACATGGGCATCTCTTCCTGCATCAACGGGAGTGGACAGGTCATCGACCCCGAAGTCTTCCTGACCAAAGACCCTGTGACCTGGCGTCCGAAAGAAATCTCCTACCGCGATCCCAACACCGGCCGATACCGTCGCAAACTCGAAGCGGTCCTCGTTCAAACGATCCCCCTCGACAACCGCGGCAGCCTTTACCTTGTCATTGGCGACTGGTTCGCCGCCACCTGTCTTTTTGCCTGCGGCGCACTTCTCATCTTCCACTGGTGGCCTCGGAAGAAGACATCCACCCCCGTGGACTCCGCTGCGGCATAAACCCGCAGGGTCCGCTGTGCGAACGCGGTATGCGCTCAACTCGCAGCATCGGGCAACCCTGCTCCAAACCACGAACCCGGTGCGTTCTGAAGCACAGCAAGCTTAACACCAATCCACCCGGCCACCGCGTCCGCACAGCGGACCCTACTCGAGTGGAGTCTGCGAGTCTTCCGTACCGGGGCTGTTATTCGTGCAGCAAACTCTGCAATGCCGCTCCGATATCGTCCGACCGCATCAGCGATTCTCCGACCAGAATCGCGTGGATGCCGTTCTCTTCCAGCAGCCGGGTGTGTTCGCGAGTGCGGATGCCGCTTTCGCTGACGAACAGGATCGTATCGCGGACTTTCTTCCGCAGTTCGATCGAATGCCCCAGATCGGTAATGAACGTCCGCAGGTTGCGGTTGTTGACGCCGATGATGTGCGGGTTCAGGTCGAGCACCATCTGCAGGTTCTCGACGTCGTACAGTTCCACCAGCGCCTGCATGCCGAGCTTGCGTGAGTACTGATACAGATCGCGCAGCTCCGGTTCCGTCAGACACTCGGCGATCAGCAGCACACAATCGGCTCCGGCGACGCGGGCCTCGGCAATCTGATACCGGTCGAGGATGAAGTCCTTTCGCAGCAGCGGCAGGTCGACGGTTTTGCGGATCTGCTTCAGATAATCGAGGTGTCCCTGAAAGAACTTCTCGTCCGTCAGCACGCTGATGCACGACGCCCCGTGGGCGGCATAGGTCTTCGCGATCTCGACCGGATCGAAGTCCTCGCGAATGATCCCGGCGGACGGCGAGGCCTTTTTCACCTCGGCGATGACACCCATCGGATGATTGAGCCGCAACTGGGTGACGAAGTCCTTGACCGGCGGAGCCTCGGGCAGCTGAGCCACGAGATCCTCGAACGAAACCCGCTCCTTCGCAGCCGCGATTTCACCCCGCTTGTGGGCCACAATGTCCTGAAGAATATCTCGCAACGCCGCACCATCAGATCTAGAGTTTCAAGAACCGGAATCGAGCGGCATCGTACCGGAAACGCCCACGCTTTTCACGACTGGACTTTTCCGACCGCCCCAGAATTCCACGAACTCGCCCCGGATTTCCCATCAGGATTTGAACATGCCAGCCGCCCTGCCGTATGATGGCATGTTCGCCAACCGGCGACTGGGTGAGTGTAGGGTGCGTCTTGACGAAAGGTTCCTTCGCCCCACTTCAGGGGGGAGACTGAAAATTCTCGCTGCGAAACGCAGCAGGCCCGAAGGGCGGATGAGGGGGCGATCAATAAGTGACGTTCCTTTTGAGGCGATGAGCCTCGGCCTGCGAAGCATGTCACCCGCATTTCCCCCTCACCCTAACCCTCTCCCCCACGGGGGCGAGGGGATCCGACGAGGCTATTTCGTTTATTCATTGAAGCTCAACATCGATCATCCATGAAAAAATCCCTCCCTCTCATCATCTTCGTAGGATGCATCGGCCTGTTCATTCTGGCAGCTGTCGGGCCGGCCTCGCTATTCCGCCGAGATGCGAACGACGATTCCGCCACCGATGCCCCCGCTGCAGCCGAGTTAGAGCCGGAAGATGACGGGCCACCTCCAATCACAGAAGCTCCCGGGCCCGCTCCGGAGGGGATGGTCTGGATTCCGGGCGGCTCTTTCATGATGGGCACCGAGGAACTTCCGCCGACCGGTGAGAATCCCGACAAGATCAAGGCCGATGAAGTCCCCGCTCACGAGGTCATCGTCGATGGCTTCTGGATGGACCAGACCGAGGTCACGAACGCCGAGTTCGCGAAGTTCGTCGATGAAACGGGCTATGTCACCTTCGCCGAGATCAAACCCAAACGGGAGGACTTCATTGGCGTCGTCCCTGATATCTCGGCCATCCCCGAGGAAAACCTCGTCGCCGGCGCCCTCATTTTCAATGAGGACTTCGACCGCGAGAATTTCACCACTGAGTACACGAACTGGGAGTATCAAGCCTGGAAGTACCAGCCGGGGGCTGACTGGCGGCATCCGACGGGGCCCGATTCCTCGATCGAAGACAAAATGGACCATCCGGTTGTGAACGTCGTCTATCAGGACTGCGTCGCTTACGCGAACTGGGCCGGCAAACGGCTGCCGACGGAAGCCGAGTGGGAATACGCCTCTCGTGGCGGCCACGAGGGCTGGAAGTACTCCTGGGGCAACGAATTCCAGCCAGATGGCAAGCACATGTGCAACTACTGGCAGGGAACCTTCCCGACCGATCGCCAGAATCTCGACGGTTTTCTCGACACGTCGCCGGTTAAGTCCTTTCCCGCCAACGACTACGGCCTTTACGACATGGCCGGGAACGTGTGGGAATGGGTGAATGACTACTACCACCACCGGTACTACGCCAACAGCCCGAAACGCAATCCGCAGGGGCCCGAGAAGTGGCTCGATCCGGGCGAACCGCTGATCGAAAAACGGGTCACCCGCGGCGGCTCCTTCCTCTGTAACACCAACAACTGCACCGGCTACCGCAACGCCGCCCGCATGCGAAGCGACGTCAGCTCGGCATCCTATCACACGGGCTTCCGCTGCGTGATCGACACGAAAATGGACCGCTAAGCTCCGCAAGTCCTGATCCCCCAGAACTTCGGACACGGTGGCACAGACATTCCTGTCTGTGCGAATCGACAAACCATCTCCAAACCATGCCCACGCAAGCGTGGGCATGGCACCCGGCGTCACTCCTGTTGGTGGCTTCACAGGCCTAATCCGAACCTCCTCTACGCTCCCGCCGTCTCTCCGGAACTGGTTCGTTGACTTCCCTCGGGTCATTGTCGATGATGCCTCGCTTGCCTGACGCGGCCGATGCCGGCTCGCCTGCTGCCCGCTTTTTCCTTCATTTTCTGCAGAGTTCCATGAGTTCGACCCCACAAAAGCCTGACCGTTTCGAACTGGCCCGCCTCGAGAAAGTCCAGAAGATCCGTGAAATGGGACTCGATCCCTACGGTCAGCGGTTCGACAATCACCAGCCAATCGAAGAAGTCCGCCCGCTCTGCCCGGAAGAAACCGGCGACGACGGGCCCCACGTCCGCATTGCCGCCCGTATTATGGGCCGCCGCAAGGCCGGCAAGCTGCGATTCTTCGACGTGAAGGACGCCACCGGTCGCATTCAGCTGCTGATGTCTCGCGGCGACATGACCGAACAACAGTGGGAACTCGTCTCCGCGCTCGACCTGGGCGATCTGGTCGGCATCGATGGCCCGATCCGTCGCACGCAGACGGGCGAAGTGTCGATCTTCGTCGAAGAGCTGACCGTTCTGTGTAAGTCGCTGGCCCAGCCGCCGGAGAAGTTCCATGGAGCCAAGGACATCGAAATGCTGCTCCGGCAGCGGTATATCGATCTGATCTACAACGACGGCGTCCTTGATCGGATGCTGCAGCGTTCGAAGATCATCGATTCGGTCCGCCAGACACTGCGGGGGCAGAAGTACGTCGAAGCCGAGACGCCGGTGCTGCACGCCATCGCCGGGGGAGCAGCCGCCCGTCCCTTTATTACGCATCACAATGCACTCGATATCGAGCTGTATCTGCGAATCGCCCTTGAACTGCACCTCAAGCGGCTGATGGTCGGCGGCGTTGAACGCGTTTACGAGATCGGCCGCGTCTTCCGCAACGAAGGGATTGATGCCACGCACAACCCTGAGTTCACGATGATCGAGATCTACCAGGCGTACGGCAACTACGAAACGATGATGGACCTGACCGAAGCCATCGTCACCGACGCCGTGAAGGCAATTTCCGATTCCATGGTCCTGCCCTGGGGCGACGACGGCGAAGAAACCATCGATTTCACTGCTCCCTGGCCACGTAAGAAGTACGCCGATCTGTTCCGCGAAGCCGCCGGCTGCGAGATGTCGGATTCAGCAGCTGTTGAGCAGATCGCCAAAAGCAAGGGGATCGAAACGGCCGGCAAGCACCCGGACGTGATCGTGAACGAGGTCTTCGAAGAACTGGTCGAAGACAGCCTGCAGGGTCCCGTCTTCGTGATCGACTACCCGGCCAGCATCTGCCCGCTGACCAAGCGGAAGCAGGACGATCCGAACATTGCCGAGCGGTTCGAGCTGTATGTGAAGGGGATGGAACTCGCCAACGCCTACACGGAACTCAACGACCCGAAGCTGCAGGAAGAACTCTTCCTCACCCAGCTCGAGGGACAGGACGAAGAAGACTCGATGGCCAAAATGGACCACGACTTCGTCCGCGCTCTCAAAGTCGGCATGCCCCCCGCCGGCGGCCTGGGCATCGGCATCGACCGCCTCGTGATGCTCCTGACCAACAGCCGCAGCATCCGCGACGTGATCTACTTCCCCCTGCTGCGCCCCGAAGGTGCGGCCGCCCCGGCCGAAAAAGACGAATAGTCCACCAGAGTAGGGTCCACTCGATCAGGAAGAAAGAAGGGAGCAGTGTCGAACTGCTCCCTTCTCCTTATTCCTCTGTGAAACGGGTGCCTTTAGTGGCAACAGCATCGATGCCCCGATCCCGTGTAGCGATAGTTCGAATAGTTTTGGTGGTAGCTTCTGCCATAGGAGTGATACCAGTAGTTGCGTGAGCGATTCCAGTTCTTGTAGGGGCGGCCATAATGTCCCCCCGCATATCGGGAAGACCTCCAGCGGGCGTCAGCCGTATCAACCTGCGGTCCCACCAGCAGACAGGACCCAACGATCAGCAGACTTGCGAGCGACTTCAGCATTTTTCTCTCCTTTCGCGGCTCTCGGCTTTCGTAACGAAGCCGACCACCCGTTAGTGGTTCGGCACGGCGGGCCTTTTTGCATCTGCTGTGCCGTCCCAGGCGGAGTTCGAAGAAAGGGAGAAAAATCGAAGTGAGCGGGTCCAAGAACCGACGTGTGCGAGGGGCGGAAGAGGACCGTGCCGAAACGAGTTTGACCAGCGCGCTCTCTGAGCACTCAACTGCAGTGGTCTATTCGGAATCCTTGCGTCTGCAGGCAGCCGACGACGATCGTGGTCCGCTGTGGGGAGTTGCCCGCGATAACTCGAGCGGCATCAGGGTTCGCCCGAGTGAGTGGACCACGATACCCCTCGGAGCAGCGGCATCCTGCCGCCAAATGGGCTTTCCGGGGGCACGAAGGAACAGGTTTGATCGCTCCATCGGATGGGCCACCTCATGACGGCAATCGTCCTGCCGACCCGTATTGGCAGGATGCCGCCTCTACGGGGGTACAAAAAAAGAGACCCGTCTTGCGACGGGTCTCCGGACAGCGAAGGAGTTGGCGGGGTTCGGTTTAGTACTTCAGGCCGACTTCGAGGTGAGCGTGCATCTCGATCAGGTGATGTTCGCCGCAGGGGACAACCTGCAGGCAGGCGGTCGGGCCGGCACATTTCAGGGCGTGGAGCCAGTCGTCTTCGCAGATGATGCGGATGTCGTCGAAGGTCTTGATGACATCGCCAGGAGCCAGGCCGAGGCGGCAGGCTTCGCTGTTGGGCATCACTTCCTTCACCAGCATGCCTTCGGCACAGATGACGCCGAAGAATCCGAGTGACGGCAGCGGCTTCTTGCAGCCGGTTTCGCAAACCGGCTTCGCCACGAAGACTTCTTTGATCACGGGCTTCTCGATCACGACTTCCCGAACGATCGGCTTCTCAACGATCACCGGCTTCACATAAACCGGCTTGCGGCAGTGGCCGTAGTCGTAATCGTAGGCCTTGCGGTAAGTATGGGTCTTGTAGCCGTAGGACTTGTAACTGCTGCATCCGCCAGCCTGAACGTTGGTGGAAACGGTGACGACAGCGGCGACAGCGACGAGTGCGAGTGTGAAACGGGTCATGATTCAGTTCCTTATCACTTGTGAGTTTTGTTTGAGTTGGGGTCATTCGCCCCCTGACACTCTGGAAAGCGACAACCCGTTGCGGAGGGTGACAGCCAGCGAAGGAATTTTCTCCCGGCGGCAAACTTTTTCGCAGACTGCTATACTGAGCACTCAGGATCTGTCCGCATGTTTGTTCCCCGCTCAGGAAACGCCTGATGACATTCCCCACCGCTTTCCGACGAACTACGCCCGTTATGCTGGCTTTCGTTCTCCTCGCTTCGATGATGTTCCCCGCCTTCGCGATTTCGGCTGAGGTCGCGGGGACGCGGCCGAACATCGTCTTTCTGCTTTCCGATGACATGGGTTATGCCGAGCCCGGCTTCAACGGGGGGAATCCCGAGTTGACTCCGCAGATGGATCGGCTCGCTCGCGAAGGGATGCAGCTGCGGCAGTTCTATGCCCAGCCGGTCTGTGCACCGACGCGGGCCTCGTTCCTGACGGGCCGCTATGCCTTCCGGACCTGGAGCGACTGGCGGTCGGAAGACTTCGGCAAACCGAGCTATCTGGCCAAGCTGAACCTGACGCTGGCGAAGAATGAACGCGGCGAAGAAACGCGGCGGATTCACGCCCTCGACACCGAAGAGCGGACGATTGCCGAGGCACTGCGTGATGCCGGCTATTTCACCGCGATCACCGGGAAGTGGCATTGCGGGGAATGGCTGCCCGAGCATCTGCCGATGGGCCAGGGCTTTCTGCATCAGTACGGCCACTACGCCTGGGGCATCGACTACAACAACTACACGATTCCGCACAACGCCCCGGCTCGCTACGCCGTGTTCGACTGGCATCGCAATCAGGAGCCGCTGTTCGAACAGGGTTATTCGACCGATCTCATGGCGAACGAAGCGGTCCGTCTGATTGCCGAACAGAAGTCCGACCGTCCGTTCTTCATCTACGTGCCGTTCAACGCCGTGCATGGGCCGATTGAAGAGGTCCCCCGCTACACCGATCAATATCCAGCTCGGGAAGCTGCTCTGAAGTGTCTCGACGATGCCATCGGACGCGTGGTCGCGGCTGTGGACCAGTACGGCTTCCGCGAGAACACACTCGTCATTTTCGGCAACGACAACGGCGGGCTGACCGACGAGATGAACCGCCCGTGGCGCGGGACCAAGAACACGACTTACGAAGGCGGCGTGCGGGTGCCGTTCGTCCTTCGCTGGCCCGGCAAGATTGAAGCCGGTTCAATCAACAACGAGATGATGCACATCACGGACCTGTTTCCGACGTTCGTGACCCTCGCCGGAGCGGAGCCCGATCAGGAACGTCCGCTCGATGGAATCGACATGACCGAAACGCTGTTTGCCGGGGCGAAGAGCCCCCGTGAAGAGATCATCTTCGAAGTAACCGCCAGCGTGCGACTGCCGACGATTCGATCGGGCCGCTACAAACTGATGGGCGACATGCTCTACGACATTGAAGCCGATCCGGGCGAACGGACCGACATCGCGGCTGAGCATCCCGAGGTCGTGAAGCGACTCAAAGCCCGGCTGGAAGAAGTCGGCAAGGAGCGTCCGCCGCTCGGCGAGAAAACACTGCTGATGGATCCACCGTTGCCGTGGGTGTACGGACAGAAGGAGAACGATAACGCTCCCGAGTGGATCAAGCGGCACGTCGAGAAAGTCCGGGAAATGCAGCCGAAGTTCTGGCCCCCGGGGGAAACACCCTGGCCGCAGGCTCCGGAGGGAGCGACGATTCTGTACAAGGGTGACGGTCGGTAGGCTCTACTTCTCCCGCTTCAACAACTCGGCTTTTCGTTCCAGTCCCCAGCGGTACCCGGCCAAGCTCCCGTCCCGGCGGATGACGCGATGACAGGGGATTGCCACGGCGAGGTTGTTCTTTCCGACCGCACTGGCGACCGCCCGAGCCGAGTCGGGGCAGCCGAGGCGTTCGGCGAGTTCGGTGTAAGTGACCGTCGTGCCCGGCGGAATCGCTGAGACCGCCTGCCAGACGCGCAGCTGAAAGGCCGTGCCGCGAATGTCGAGCGGAAGATCCAGCCCGGCTGCCGGTGTCCTGATGAAGCGGATCACGGCGGCGACCGTCTGCTCGAACTCGGAATCATCGCCGATCAAAACCGCGGCAGCGAACTCCTGTTGAAACTCCTCGAGCAGCGGCTCGGGCTCATCACCGAGCGTGATCCGGCAGACGCCGCGAGACGTCGCCGCGACGAGAATCGATCCAAGCCAGCATTCGCCGACCGCGAACCGAATCGTCTCCCCTGCTCCGCCCGCGCGAAACTGGGACGGCTGCATGCCGAGTGCGTTGGCAGTCGCCGCGTAAAGACGACTGCTGGTGGTAAACCCCGCCGTTTCCATGGCTTCCTGCACGGTTTCTTTTCGGGAAAGCTCATGGCGAAGTCGTTCGTCCCGCAGTCCAGCCGCGTACTGTCGCGGCGTTATCCCTGTCTGTTTGCGGAAGAGCCGATGGAAGTGCGAATCGCTGAGACCGACCTCGGACGCAAGCTCCGTCTGAGAGGGAATCCGTTCGGAATTCTCGATGAGCCGACAGGCCCGTTCGATCGCGACGGCCGCAGCGTTCCCGTCATCCTGATTCGGACGACACCGTTTACAGGCCCGAAACCCGGCGGCTTCCGCAGCTTGAGAGCTCGCGAAGAATCGCACGTTCTTGCGGGCAGGCTGTCTTGAGGGACAGACATTCCGGCAATAGACGCCCGTGGTGCGAACGCCGTAGTAGAACTGCCGATCAGCAGCCGGATCGCGCGAGACGATTGCCTGCCAGCGGGCGTCGTCGCTGGTGTAGGTGTTCGTATTCTGGAGTGTGTCGACGGACATCGCTTTGGTTTCTTTAACGGCGGTTCACTGATGGGTTCATCTTACGGAAACCACCGGACGCGACCACTCCGTTTTCTGCTCTGCAATTCAGATTCGATGGAGGGCTCACGTATCAAAGGATGGCTCAGACGCGTGCGTCTGAGTGGCGGAGCCACAAGAGGCGGCTGACCGACGGATTCTGTCTGAGCGCATGGCTCTTTCCCGAAGTATCGCAAATACAACCTCGGCGTTGATTACCTTCTTCCTGTGACTTCGTCACCCAGACGTGCACGTCTGGGCCATCCCTTCGAAGCCAGTCAGGGCACCAACTCATAGTCCACAATCACGGCTCGATGGTCGCTCCCCTTGCTGTCCACGGCCATACTGCGAATGGGCCTGACCACCGGAGTGGACCAGAGTTGGTCAATGCGGATTACGGGCAGTTCGTTGGCATAGGTTCGCCCCCAGCCGACGCCGACTTCGTGAAAGGCATCCTGCATGAACGGCGGCAGCAGTTCGAAGATGGCATCTCCCGGCGGGGCGTTGAAGTCGCCGCCCATCACGACCGCATTCTCCGGCGTGAACTCCGGCAGGGAATCGAAGATCAACTGGAGTTGTTCCCGCTGCTTGTTCCGGTTCGCCGTATAGCTCCGCCAGCAATCGGCTTTCCAGAGGTCGATCCGCGGTGGCGGCGACTGCAGATGAAGAGGGACGAGCAGCAGCGAGATTTCCCCGATCTCGGCCCGACCTGCCATACACGTTCGATACAGATCACTGGGCATCGAATGCTCGGTGAGTGGAAACCGGCTGAAGATGGCGACATCGTGATTCCGAATCACAAAGCTTGCCTCTCCGAAGATCTCCCGGCGAACCTGCTCAACGTCAATCCGCCGGTACTCCTGAACGAAAACGATATCAGGTTCGAACCGCTTCAGGTCGGTCACTGCGTCCTGCTGATGCAGACAGTTCAGCGTGATGATCCGCACGGTCTGATCGGCTTCCGAACGAACCACCGGCGGAGCAGAATGGTAGAGCCCGCGAATCAACGCCAGTGGAGTGTCCGCCAGCAGCATCGTGACAATGATCGGAAGAACGAGAAGACAGCCGTATCGCCGGCTGGCGAACAGGAACATCAGCAGCACCGGCACGCTGATCGCCGCCGTCCAGATCCACACGGGAAAGACGGTGATGGCGGTGAGTGCATCGGGCCGGTTCAGGTAGACGAACTGCAACAGCAGCAGAATTCCAGCCGTGAATCCCGCAAGCGGGCGAAACCCGCGTGGCATCGTCTTCTCGCCGTGCTCGGCTGCGACAGATTCCTGGTGGTTCGGAGTGTCTTCCATGACCGGAAGCTTACTGATTCAACAGATGGTTGGCGAACTGACGTCCCGTCTTCGACAGCGGCAATTCCTTCAACTGCTCCCGCGTGACCCACTGCTGATCGCCCGGCTGATCGTCGTTCAGATCCCCGCCAAACTCGGCGACAAGACAGAGCAGCGTGATGCGGTAGCGGGTGACGCCGTGTTTGATGGTCAGTGCCAGATCCTGAATCTCGGCCTGCAGCTGATAACGTTCGCGAAGCAGCTGCTCGGCTCGGGCGAACTCCTGCGGAAACAGATCGTGGTCCGTGAACAGTTCGCCCGACTTCCTGCTGCGGGACCGTTTCAGAATCGGAAAGTCGTTCTGCTCCCAGCGGAGGAAATCCCAGAGTCCGGCCCAGCGTTCTTCGGACGAATACTGCCGCACCAGAAACCGGTCGTCCTGTTTCACGGCTACGCAGAGATGGACCACATCCGTCAGTTCGGTCTTTTTCTTGGGATGCGGAATCTCCTGTTGCCGCTGCTGCTCGAAGGCCCGGCAATGGCGGGAGACGGGGCAGGCGTCGCAGAGCGGATCGGACGGTTTGCAGATCTGTCCGCCAAGTTCCATCAGCGCCTGATTGAACAATCCCGGATCGCGTTTCGGAACGAGCTGCTCGGCGAAGCTCCAGAGCGTCTTCTGAGCAGCGGTCGACTGCAGTGGACTATCGTAGGCGAGCAGCCGGGCGTAGAGACGCTGTGTGTTCGCTTCGAGAATGGGAGCGGGCAGATCGTAGGCGAACGAGGCGATCGCTCCAGCCGTGTAGCGACCGATGCCGGGGAGTTCGTGCAGTTCGGCCGCCGAGCGGGGAAACTCGCCGTTTCGTTCCTCGGCGACAATCCGCGCCGTCTTGTGAATGTTGCGGGCCCGCGAGTAGTAGCCGAGCCCTTCCCAGAGCCGAAGAACCTCTGCTTCCTCTGCAGCCGCGAGAGCCATGACATCGGGGAAGCGAGCGAGAAATCGTTCGTAATACGGAATGACCGCCGCCACGGTCGTCTGCTGCAGCATGATTTCGCTGAGCCAGATCCGATAGGGATCCGCGGTCAGTCGCCACGGCAGTTCGCGGCCCGCCTTGCGATACCAGCGTTTCAGATCGGCGCGGAACGACTTCAACGTCGCCGGCTCGAACAGCTGCGTCTCCGACTCGGCTGTGTTAACTGTCATAGCCGGGCGGAATCGAATCAGAACCGAAACGTTGTTCGAGCCAGGGATCACCGATGTTGTGATAGCCTCCCTGCTCCCAGTAGCCGGGCTGATCCTCCGCGACAAACGTCAGCGACTTCAGCCACTTGGCACTCTTCCACGCATACAGCAGCGGCACGATGAGCCGCACGGGTGCCCCATGGTCGGCAGAGAGCGGTTCGCCATCGTGCAGATCACACAGCAGTGCATCGGGCGAGAGAAAATGCTCGAGTGGCAGATTCGTCGTCCAGCCCCGGTCGTAACCGCCGGCGATGACGAACTTCGCCTCGGCCTGAACACCGGCCATTTCGAAGATAGTCTTCGTAGCAACTCCTTCCCAGAGATTCCCGAGCCGCGACCATTTCGTGACACAGTGAAAGTCGGAGAAGACCTTCACCCGGGGCAGTTGCTGGAACTCGTCCCAGCTGAACGAGAGCGGGCGATCGACCAGGCCATCGACCGTTAACGTCCACTGGTCGGTCGAGATGTTGGGAACGGAACCAGCCTGCAGCACCGGCCATTTCTTGGTGCGGGACTGCCCGGGTGGAATTCGTTCCTCGCGCCGCGTGTCGCTGCTGATGACGACATCCTCCGGCAGATCGACCGGCTCGGGAGGGGCTCCGTCCTGATACTTGGGATCCGAGATGGTCATCGTTTTCTCCCCACGACAGGTGCCATGCCCACGCTTGCGTGGGCATGCTTGTCTTGAATCGCAACTTCCGTAGCGGCGGCATCTTGCCGCCGAATCCGCACGGCACCCTCACTGACGTTATGCGTTTCGTTTGACGAGATCGCCAATCGGCGGCTGGAAGCCGCCGCTACGGATTCGCTGAGGGAAGTGGTGCCAATAGAACGCCGGCCAGCGACTTCCTGTGACTTCCTGTGACTTCGTCACCCAGACGCACGCGTCTGGCCCATCCTTGTTTGTGGTGAACCGGTAAACCGTAGTCGGCTGAAGACAGGCCGCCTGTTGCTCCGCAACACAGAGATAAATCTCTGTGCCATCCCTGTTACGACAATTCGACCAGCGGGCCTTTGGGGGCTTCGAAGGTCGGGGCCGGTTGATTCGGATCGTATTCGTCGATGTATTCGTAGTACACGTTTCGCTGGCGGGGAACGTAGCCGGCGTCGGTGATGCAGCGGCGGATCGTATCGAGCGTGAGGTGATGCACGGTGCCCGCTTTGGAGACGACGTTCTCTTCGATCATCAGGCTGCCCATATCGTTCGCGCCGAAGCTGAGGGCGATCTGTCCGATCTTGGCTCCCTGCGTCACCCAGGAGGACTGGATGTTCGGGAAATTGTCGAGATACAGCCGGCTCACGGCCTGCGTCTTCAAGTATTCGAACGCTCCGGAGGGCGGAATGTGATCCATCTCGGTGTTGTCCGGCTGGAAGGTCCAGCAGATGAATGCGGTGAAGCCGCCCGTTTCATCCTGAACTTCGCGGAGACGGTCGAGATGCTCGATCCGCTCGGCGAGTGTTTCGACATGGCCGAACATCATGGTCGCGGTCGACTTGCCGCCGAGCTTGTGCCAGACGCGGTTCACGTTCAGCCAGTCGTCGGTCAATACCTTGCCGCGAGTAATCTCTTTGCGGACACGATCAACCAGAATCTCGCCGCCGCCACCGGGCAGACTTCCAAGTCCGGCGGCCTTCAGGCGTTCCAGCACGGTTTCGAGCGGCAGCTTGCTGATCTTGGTGAAGTGATGGATCTCCGGTGGGCTGAAGCCGTGCACGTTGACTTGCGGAAAGGCTTCCTTGATGCCGCGGAGCATGTCTTCGTACCACTCGAGCGGCAGCTTGGGATGCAGACCGCCCTGCAGCAGAATCTGATCGCCCCCCAGTTCAACGGTTTCCTGGATCTTCTCCAGCAGTGTTTCCATCGGCAGCACGTACACGTCGGGATGGTTCGGCGGGCGATAGAACGCGCAGAAGTCGCAAACCGCCGTGCAGGCGTTGGTGTAGTTGATGTTCCGGTCGATGTTGTACGTGCGGAACTGTTCCGGATGCAGCCGCTTCGTCACGGCATCGGCAGCCGCCCCGATGGCCACCAGATCGTGCGATTCGAGCAGTTGAACGCCTTCCTCGCGAGTCAGTCGCTCGCCGGCGACGGCTTTATCGAGGATCGGCTGAATGGGAGAGGTGACAGGACTGATCATGAGAGTCCACCGGAGTTCAGTTAAAGGTGTTCGGATTCAGCGGGGCTCCTTCGAGCCCGTCGACCAGTTCACGGAACAGACGCAGTCCCTGCCATTCTGCCGAGCCAAACTGGAAGTGAAGATTGTCACGCAGATAGTCATGAGCCGTGTCGACACTGATGCCCAGCGGTCCGGCTTCACGTTTTGCGATTTCCGGCAGCCGGGACAGGCCCAGATCGCGAGCCTCTTCGAGCAGGTCAGCCAGTTGCGGATTCACGGCCGATTTCCGGGTGACCCACATGGCGAACACGAACGGCAGGCCCGTCCAGGTCACCCACTCTTCTCCCAGATCCCATGTAGCGACGAACTCTTCCTGAGGCGGATGAATCGCCCGATCGCCGATCAACAGGATCGCGTCGGCATCGGTATCGGCCGGGGACGACTTCAGCGGCAGCGGTCGCAGTTCCGGAATGACGCCGTAGCGTTCCTGCAGCATCACCCGCGTTAACGCGGCACTGGTGCGGGAACCTTCATCGAGCGCCAAGGAACGGATATCGCCGAGGGGCACCCGGGAGTACAGTTTCACACTCAACACCGGGCCACGAGTCGCGATGCAGGCATCGGAAATGATTTCGTAGTCGGGATCGCCGAAGTATTCGACCGAGGGGATCAGCGCGACATCGAGCAGACCCTGTGAAAGCTCATCGGCGAGGCGGCTGGGGACCTTCAGCACCAGGTTCTCGGGGGCCAGATTGTCGGCCAGCCCTTCGATTAAGGGCTTTGTGTTCAGGTAAGAAACGGCTCCTACCCGCGCACTGGAAACCGGAGGCAAGGTTCCCCCAGTCTCCCCTGTCGTTACATCCCAATCCAACGTCGAACCGCTCATGTCTTCGAAATATCTTGCTGCAGAGTGCCGCTCTGCGTTTGCAACGCGGCTATTCCACGAGTATTGAACATGAAAACCGTGACATCATATCGGGTGACCGGGTGTCGTACCAGATTCGGAAACTGTGTAATGTTGTCGCATCAATCGATCGCGATGCACCGGTTCCGATCTGTATCGAAAGACAGGGGACGCTGGGACCGGACCGGGCGTTTCGCTAGGATGATGGGCTTGACAACGTGCCGCCTCAACCCGGAGCCGGGATGCAGCCGCCGTTGCGATACGATGTATGAACGCATTTGAAGAAACAGGCAGCAACTGATGGCAGAGCAGCAACCGATGCGGGTCGCGATTGTCGGACTGGGCACGGTCGGATCGGGCGTGGTCAAAATCCTCCTCGAACAGGCCGAACGCATCCAGCGGCGGGCTCATCGTAAGATCGAAGTTGTCTCGGTCATCGTCCGCAATCCGACCAAAACCCGTTCGATTTCCATCGCCGATGATCTCATCGACACTTCGCTCGACATGATCGAAGATCCCGATATCGACGTTGTCTGCGAACTCATCGGCGGCACCACCACCGCCGGTGATGTCGTCCGTCAGGCCCTCCAGGCCGGCAAGCATGTCGTCACCGCCAACAAGGCTCTGCTTTGCGAGCAGGGGGAAGAACTGTTCAAAATCGCCCGCGAACAGAAGCGGGCCATCTGCTTTGAAGCCGCAGTCGCGGGCGGCGTGCCGATCATCGAAGCGGTCGCCGAGTCACTTTCCGGAAACCAGATCACTTCGATCGAAGCGATTCTGAACGGAACCAGCAACTATATTCTGACCGAAATGCTGGAGCGGAATGCCTCCTATGAAGACGCCGTGGCGATGGCCCAGAAGAAGGGTTACGCCGAAGCCGACCCCGCGATGGATGTCGACGGCACCGACGCCGCTCAGAAGCTGACCATTCTCACCCAGCTGGCGTTCGGCACCAAAGTGGAGCTTAAACAGTTCCTGCGTCAGGGCATCGACAAACTCGACCTGACCGACCTGAAGTACGCCGATGAACTCGGCTATCGCATTAAGCTGCTCGCCGTGGCCCGCCTCGAAGGGGGCTCGCTGGAAATGCACACGCAGCCGACGCTCATCCACAAGCACCAGCCGATGGCCGAGGTGTATGACGCTTACAATATGATTGAGCTCGAAGGGGACGCCGTCGGCCGCACCTGGTTCTCCGGCATGGGAGCCGGGCAGATGCCAACCGCTTCGGCTGTCGTCTCGGATCTGGTCGACCTCGCCGTGGGACGGGCTCAACTCTCGTTCCCGCTGCTCGACCTGTGGCAGGCTCAGAAACCAGTCCCGATTCTGCCCGCCGAAGAGATCACTCGTCGGTATTACCTGCGGTTCCGCGTGAAGGACGAACCGGGCGTCATGGCCGCCATCACCACGATTCTGGGCGAGAACGGGATCAGCATCAATTCGTGCATTCAGCACGAGATCGATCCGAAATCCCCGCCGAGCACCGTGCCGCTCGTGATCATGACTCACGAATGCAGCGAAGGACAGATGCGGGCCGCCGATGCGGCTCTCTCAGAATGTTCCAAGATCTCGAAACCATTCCTCCGCCTGCCGATTCGGGACTGACGAAGATTTCGCACAGGGCCCGTCACCTTCAGCAGTGGGACAGACATTATTCCTGTCTGTGGAGTGAAAACACTGCGGCGGATCAGCAACTGACAAACGAACAATCAGGTTGAAACTCCAAAGGATGGCGCGGAGATTCATTTCTGTGTTGCGCAGCAACAAGTGCCTTGTCTTCCATCGTCATTCGCAGGATCGAAGTGGAATGACACGCCTGATTAACCTTGATCTTGCTGCGTCGATCCAGAACAAACAACTCACGACGCCGGTTCCGGCACTACGATCGACGACAATCTGAACCCTCGCGACTCTGGGAGACTGAAGAGATGCGGACGCTGATCAGAAACGTGCTGGTTCTGAGCGGAATCGCTCTGCTCCTGCTTTCTTCCCCTCTCACAGCTGCTGAGCAGCCGCATATCGTCATGATGCTGGCTGACGATCTCGGCTGGGGAGATGTCGGCTATCACGGCAGCCGAATCTCGACCCCGAACATCGACAGGCTCGCCGCCCGCGGCGTGCAGTTCAATCAGTTCTACGTCCAGCCCGTCTGCTCGCCGACACGGGCCTCGCTGATGACTGGCCGGTATCCAATGCGATACGGCCTGCAGTGTGGCGTCGTTCGTCCCTGGGCCGACTACGGACTCCCGCTCGATGAGCGCACGCTTCCTCAGGCATTGAACGACGTCGGCTACGAAACCGCCGTCTGCGGCAAGTGGCACCTCGGCCACTCGCGGCCCGAGTATCTGCCGACGAGCCGCGGCTTCGATCGCCAGTACGGCCACTACAACGGAGCCATCGATTACTTCAGGCTCGAACGGGACGGCGGCCACGACTGGCACCGGGACGACGAACGCCTCGACGAAGAGGGCTATTCCACAAACCTCATCGCCGACGAAGCGAGCCGGCTGATCAAAGAACACGACCAGACCCGCCCCCTGTTCCTGTATGTTCCCTTCAACGCGCCGCACACGCCGCTACAGGCGCCGCAGGAATACATCGATCAGTACAGGCACTACAAGCAGAGGGATCGCCAGGTTTATGCGGCCATGGTCGCCTGCATGGACGATGCTGTCGGCCAGATTGTCGATGCTCTCGATACGGCGAAGTTCCCCCGCGACAACACTCTGATTTTCTTTTGCTCCGACAATGGCGGCATCCCCAAGCTCGGTTCGAACCGCGAACTTCGCTCAGGGAAAGGAACACTCTACGAGGGTGGAGTCCGCGTTCCGGCTGTCATGGTCTGGGAGAACAAGTTGCCGGCCGGCGGCGAAGTCAACGCGGCTCTACACATTGTCGACCTGTACCCGACGTTCCTGAAACTTGCCGGAGCCTCGCTGGAACAGGAGAAACCCCTCGATGGCCGCGATGCCTGGCCCGCGATTGCCGAGGGAGCCGAGTCGCCCCACAACTTCATTCTGCACAACTCGACGCCCTTCCACGGAGCCCTTCGATCCGGTCCCTGGAAGGTCGTCCACAACGGCGATGTCACTGCGAATAACACGAGAGAACCCGACCAACAGGTCTGGGAGCTTTTCAACATCGAACAGGATCCCTCCGAGAAGAAGAACGTCGGCGACAAGCATCCGCGGGTCTTCGAACGCCTCAAGCAGCAACTGAACGAACTGGCTGCCAAAGCTCACGAACCCAACATTCCCCCCAACCGGGCCCCCGATGATTTCCAGGTTCCGGCTGTCTGGGGAGAGTTCAATTGATTAACCCGCATGGGTTGGCCCGGCCGTGTACTTTAATTTCCCTCCGGCAGATGGAGCCGCTTCGCCTGCCCCCTTCCAGTAATCTCTCATGACCGCCATCCTGGGGATCTCCGGCTTCTATCACGATTCTGCCGCGGCTCTCGTGATCGATGGGGAGATCGTTGCTGCCGCTCAGGAAGAACGCTTCACGCGACGCAAACACGAGAGCGGCTTCCCGAAGCAGGCCATCGAGTACTGTCTGGCCGAAGCCAGTCTGACTGACTCACAGCTCGACTACGTCGGCTTCTACGAGAAACCGCTGCTCAAATTCGATCGACTGCTGCAGACGTATCTCGCTGTGGCTCCCCGAGGCTATCGCTCCTTCGCCACGGCGATTCCACTCTGGTTGAAAGAAAAGCTGCACGTCTCCCGGATCATTCGCCGCGAACTTGGGCAGCGCTTCCAGAAGCGGGTCGTTTTCACCGGACACCACGAAGCACACGCCGCCAGTGCGTTCTTTCCCTCGCCATTCGATGAAGCAGCCGTCCTGACCATCGACGGCGTCGGCGAATGGAGCACGGCCAGTTTCGGCTCGGGGCGTGGAAACCGGATCGAACTCACAAACGAACTGCAATTCCCGCATTCGCTCGGCCTGCTCTATTCCGCCTTCACCCAATACTGCGGCTTCAAGGTCGACTCGGGCGAATACAAACTGATGGGCCTCGCTCCCTATGGCCAGCCGGTCTTCGCCGATCGCATCCGGGAGAAGCTTGTCGACATCAAACCGGTCGGCTCACTTCGGCTCGACATGCAGTACTTCGACTACTGCAGTGGACTTACGATGATCAACCGTCGGTTTGAAGATCTCTTTGGTCAGCCGAAACGGAAACCCGAAGGTGAACTCACCCAGCACTACAAAGACGTCGCCGCCTCCATTCAACTCGTGACCGAAGAGGTGCTGCTCAAGATGACCGAGCATGTCCATCGACTGACCGGACAGAAGAGGCTCTGTCTCGCTGGCGGGGTCGCTCTGAACTGTGTCGCCAATGGACGTCTGCTTCGCGAAGGTCCCTTTGAAGACCTCTGGATTCAACCGGCTGCCGGCGACGCGGGTGGAGCCCTGGGAGCCGCGATGCTCATCTGGCATCAACTGCTCGACAAGCCCCGGGAGCCGCGATCAAGCGACACCATGCACGGCTGCCTGCTCGGTCCGGAATTCACGGAGAGCCAGATCGAAGAATCACTGCGGGAGGCGGGAGCCGTATTCCGAACGACTGCAGACGAAACGGAACTGTTTCAGCAGACCGCAAGTCTCCTCGCGGCTGGAACGGTCGTCGGCTGGTTTCAGGGACGCATGGAATTCGGGCCGCGGGCTCTCGGCAACCGCAGTATTCTCGGCGACCCGCGCGATCCGCAGATGCAGTCGCGGATGAATCAGAAGATCAAATTCCGCGAATCGTTCCGCCCCTTCGCCCCGGCTGTCCTCGCCGAGCATGCGGGGGATCACTTCGAAATGGATGGGCTTCCGGAAAGCCCTTACATGCTGCTGACGACGCAGGTCCGCTCGGAACTCCCGGCCATCACCCACGTCGACGGCTCTGCCCGGCTTCAAACCGTCGATAACAATCGCAATCCCCGGTTCGCGAACCTACTGAAAGAGTCCCTTCGACAGACCGGCTGCCCGGTGCTGATCAACACGAGCTTCAACGTACGGGGAGAACCGATCGTTCGTACGCCGGCTGAAGCGTACCGCTGTTTTATGCGAACCCATATGGACGCTCTCATCATCGGAAACCGCATCCTGCTCAAAGACGAGCAGCCTGCAGCCACGCGCGATCGATTTCGATCCGAACAGACGCCACTGGGAGACGACTGAGCGAATGGCATCCTTCCAGACAGCAATCGAACCCCGTTCTGAGCGGGATCTGCGAGTCTTCGGGCTGCTGCAGTTTCCGTTCGCCCTGCTAATTGCCTGGGGGCTGAACGCGGACCGGTCGACACTGATCGGGCTCGCCACGATTTCCGGATTGCTCGCGCTGATAACGATGGTCCGTCCCCATGTGATCCGCCCGCTTTATCTCTGCTGGATGGCAATTGCGTTGCCGATTGGCTTTTTCATCTCGCATTTTCTCATGGCCATAGTGTACTATAGTCTGGTCACGCCTATCGGGCTTTATCGCCGCTGGCGGCACGGGGACCCACTGCAGCGTTCGTTCGAACCGACTGCCGAGAGTTACTGGCAGAAAACCACCCGGCCACAGCGAGCGGAAGATTACTTTCGTCAGTTCTGACACTCATGGCCATTCCGCCGTCGATCCCTGACAATCAGCCATTGGCTGGTTCTGACTTCGAACGCGCAGCCGCCGGATCCGATCCGGGACTGATCGCCGAGTTCGCCCTGTTCCTCCGCGAACACAAAGCCTGGTGGATGATCCCGATCCTGCTCAGCCTCACCCTCATCGGAGCCGCCGTCTGGCTCAGTACAACCTCGATTGCGCCGTTCATCTATCCGCTGTTTTAACGAACGCGTGCAAGGGTATGGGGGTACGAGTACGTCCACTTGAGTGGAGTATTCTATTTCGCGTCCAGCCAGTTGTCGCCGTGTTTCATGTCGACGAGCAGCGGGACGTCAAGTTCCATCGCGGCTTCCATTTCGGTCTTCACGAGTTGAGACAGTTCCTCCAACTCTTCGACCGGAGCTTCGAACACGAGTTCGTCGTGGATCTGCAGCAGCATGCGGCTCTTGAGATCGGACGACTGCAGGCGATTATGGATGTTGATCATCGCCTGCTTTATCAGATCGGCGGCTGAGCCCTGAATCACCGTGTTGATTGCCGTGCGTTCCGGCATGTTTCGGTTGCGGCCGGTCACGCTCTTGATGCCGGTGATCGGGCGGCGGCGGCCGAGAATCGTGTAGACGTACCCGGCTCGATGGCATTCTTCGAGCGTGCCGTGAATGAAGTTCTCGACGCCCGGATAACGGTCGAAGTAGTTGTTGATGAACTCCGCCGCCTGTTCGTGCGGGATGTTGAGAGCCGCGGCCAGACCGAACGGACTCTGGCCGTAGATGACGCCGAAGTTCACCGCCTTGGCAACACGCCGCATATCCGGATCAACGTGTTCCTCATCGACTTCAAACACCTCGCACGCCACGGCCGTGTGAATGTCCATGCCGGTCTGGAACGCTTCCCGCAAGGCCTCGTCTCCACTGAAGTGGGCCAGCATGCGGAGTTCGATCTGCGAGTAGTCGCAGCAGAGAAGTTCCCAGCCGGGCTCGCCGGGGATGAACGCCTTGCGGATGCGGCGGCCTTCGGCGGTGCGGATCGGAATGTTCTGCAGGTTGGGATCGCTCGAGCTCAGGCGGCCCGTCGCGGCGACGACCTGATTGAACGAGGCGTGAATGCGGCCCGTCTCCGGATGGATCAGCTTCGGCAGCGCATCGAGATAAGTCCCCTTCAGCTTGGCCAGCTGGCGGTACTCCATGATCTTCGCCGGCAGCGGATGCATCAGGGCGAGCTTCTCGAGGACGGACTGATCGGTACTCGGCCCGGTTTTGGTCCGCTTCTGCACCGGCAGCCCGATTTCATCGAACAGGACCTCCCGCAGCTGTTTGGGCGAGTCGGGATTGAACTCGCGGCCCGCCTGTTCCTCCAGCTCTTCGAGCAGTTCATTAATGCGGACCTCGGCATGACGACTTTGTTCGAACAGTTCCCGGTCGTCGACCCGAATGCCGTCGAATTCCATCTGAGCCAGAATCGGAATCAGCGGGCGTTCGAGATCGGTGTAGAGCGTCCACAGATTCTGCTCTTGGAGCTGAGTCCGAATCAGATGACAGAGCCGCAGCGAAATGCAGGCGTCTTCGGCGGCGTACTCAGCCACCTGCTCGACATCGACTTCATCCATTCGCTTTTGCGATTTGCCGGTGCCGATGAGCTCCTTGATTGGAATCATGCGGTGCTTGAGAAACTCGTCGGCCATCGAATCGAGTCCGTGGCTGCGAGCCCCGGCATCGAGCAGATAATGCCCGACCATCGAGTCCATGCCGATGTTCACAACTTCGATGCCGAGCCGCTTCCAGACGAGCAGATCGTACTTGATGTTCTGATTGCTGATCGCAATGTTCGGATCAACCAGCAGCGGGCGGAAGGCTTCGAGCACCTGCCGTGGATCGAGCGTGAACTGACCGGCTGGGCCTTTCACCGGAATGTAGTATCCGACAGCCGGATCGATGCTGACCGCCCATCCCACAATCTCGGCCTGCATTGCATCGAGCCCGGTTGTTTCGAGATCGATGCAGATCTCTTTGGCCTTGCCGAGCGAGGCCATCAGGTCGGTGAATTCATCTTCATCGCGAATGAGCCCCCAGTCGTGAGCTTTCTCGACCGGCTTCACCTCGGCTCGCCAGGTCGACGGAGCCGCGTTGCCTGCGGAGTCAAACAGCGATCGCTGCCCGACTTTCTTCGCGGGCGGTATGTCCTGCGGAATATCTTCGCCATCACCCAGTCCGGCGAGGTCGTACAGGTCATCACGGAACTTGCGGAAACCGAAATCGAGGAACATCTGCTGCAGGGAATCGACGTCGTAGTTGCCGACGCGGGCTGTTTCGAGATTGAAGTCGAGCGGAAGTTCGGTGCTCAGCGTGACGAGTTTCTTGCTGATGCGAGCCTGTTCGGCAAACGTGACCAGATTCTCGCGGAGCTTTTTGCCCGGAGCCTTCTCGGCATTGGCGAGCACGCCTTCCAGATCACCGAACTGTTCGAGCAGAGCGGTCGCTTTCTTCGGTCCGACGAGCGGGACACCGGGGACGTTGTCGACCGAATCGCCGACCAGCGCCTGAAAGTCGATCACCTGCTCGGGCCGGATGTTCCACGTCTCCATCAACTCCGGTGGACCGAAGTATTCGCCTTTGCGGCAGTTGAACATTTTGACGCGATCGTTCAGCAGCTGCCGGCAGTCTTTGTCGGTCGAGACGATGCAGACATCCATCCCGGCGGCTTCCGCCTGGCGGGTCACCGTGGCGATGACATCATCCGCTTCCCAGCCGGCGTGCGTCACAGCGGGAATGCCAAAGCCTTCAATGACCTCGGTGATCATCGGGATCTGCGGAGCCAGATCTTCCGGCATCTCCTTTCGCTGGGCTTTGTACTCGGGGTACCAGTCGGATCGTAACCCGGGGCCGGGCGAATCGAGCGCACACAGCAGATAGCCCGGCTTCTTTTTGAGGATCATGAACAGATCGCGAGTGAAGCCGAACACGGCGTTCGTCGGCTGGCCTGCTGGTCCCGTCATCGGCGGGATGGCGTGGTACACCTGAAACATGAGCGAAAAGGTGTCGATGATGTAGACCGTTTCAGGCATATCAGAGCCGATGGCAATCAGAGAAATCGAGAACGTATCAGAGTGAACGAGGCGGCGATCAGACGGAATCCGGGCCGCCCCACCGAAGCCTGAGGCCATTGTAGTCGTCTCGCAACAGAGGGGGAGCGACCGGCGGAGAATCGTTCAATTTGCCGTCAAGACTGAACAACGGCTGGAACATGCGCACGCAGGCTGATCTCTGCGTGATCGACCACTTCTGCCGATTCGAGCATCTGCGCGGGTTATGCCACTGACAGGGAAGCCGATTTCAAAGTGCGGCTGCTGTTCACCTTCCCGGCACGGAGTTTGCGTTGATTCTCTCTGTTCCGCAGGAAAAATCCGTCTCGCAGGTGCGATCGCGAGACGCTAACCAGTCGTGAGGAGGGCGCAGTCATGAGCAATGTCGACACTATTCATCATTCGTACTGGCAGCAGGCGAACATCCCCGACTGGGTCCCCCTCGAACAGCGTTATCCGCAACTCAATGAAGACCTTACGGTCGATGTCGCCGTTATTGGTGCCGGGATTACGGGGCTTTCCACTGCCCTGGAACTGCTCTCCCGTGGTTTCAAAGTCGCCGTGCTGGAGGCGTCCGTCATTGGCTCCGGCACAACCGGCGGCAGCACGGGTCATGTCGATGCCGATCCGGAGATGGGCCCTAAGGCTCTTCTGAAACGACTCGGTACGGACAAGGCCCAGCAGTATATCGGCCTTCGCCAGAACGCGATCACGGCCATCGAATCCCGCAGCGGAACGCAGGGACAGTTCAAACGGCTGCCGGCCTATTACTATTCAGAGTACGCCGAGGACTGCGATGAAATGCGAAGTGAGTTCGAAGCCGCCCGCCGGATCGGCCTGAAGGTCGAATGGCTTCAGGATTCTCTGCCGTTGCCACACGCCGCCTGCGGTTATCGCATGGAAAACTTCGGTCGCATGCATTGCCTCGGGTATCTGAAACACCTTGCGGAACTGGTCACCGAAAAAGGGGGTCGCATCTTTGAACGAACATACGTCAAGCCCTCCTTTGATTCGAAGGATCGGACGATCAAGACCGACTCGGGGACGGTTTCGTTCACTCAGCTCGTCACGGCTGTTCACTTCAATATGACACCGCCGCTGAGGATCGACGCGCAGATTCCGCCGCACCAGAGTTATGTCATCGCCGCCCGGGTGAGCGATCCCCCGGCAGACGCCCTCTACTGGGACAACGGATCGCCTTACTTCTACACGCGGCACGCTTCGGATGACGACCCGGGCGTTCTGCTCATCGGCGGCTGCGATCACCACACCGGCGATGGGGATCCGCTGAAAGCGATGCAGAAACTCGAAGACTATGTCTATCGTCGATACAAGGTCGAGAACATCATTTCCCGGTGGAGCGCCGAACTGTTCGAACCGGTCGATGGCCTGCCGATTATTGGACGCATTCCCGGCCATGATCACGTCTGGATCGCGACCGGACTTAGCGGAGTGGGGCTGACGTGGGGCACGGCAGCCGGCTGGCTGATTGCTGATCAGATCCAGGGACAACGCACTCCTCTTCAGGACGAACTCTCGCCGGCACGATTTGGCCTGAGCGGACTCAAGAATCTGGCAACGGAGCACCTCCCCGCCGCCCGTAGTTATTCGGAACGCGTTCTCCCTGCCGAGGAGATCGATCCCGATTCGCTGTATCCGGGCGAAGGAAAAGTCGGCAAGGTCGATGGCGAATTCGTGGCGATATGCCGCGATCGCGACGGCTGCGAGCATCGTTCGAGCCCCATCTGCACGCATATGGGGGGAGTCGTCCACTGGAATCCTGCGGAGCAGACCTGGGACTGCCCCGTGCATGGCGGACGGTTCAACGCCTGCGGCAAGCGACTCTACGGCCCTCCCTCCAAAGATCTGGAACAGAAGGGGGCCCCGGAGGCGACCCAGTCATGACGTTTCGTCGAGGGTTCCAGCTTGTGATAATCATGGCCACTGTCAGCGGTTGCGATCTGCCTACCGACCCGGAAGGAACATTCGATTCTGTCAAAGCAGGAACTTTAAAAGTCGGGTTCATAGAGGATTCCCCCTGGGTGACGAGGTCCGCCGCCGCTCCCCAAGGGATCGAAGCGGAGCTCGTTCGAAGACTTGCTCGGCAGCTAAATGTTAAAATTGAATGGGTGTCCGGGGGCGATAGCCGTTTGATGGATGCGCTTCAGAATTTCGAACTCGATCTGATCATCGGCGGAGTACTTGAAAGTACTGCGTGGGGAACGCACGTTGGTCTGACGCGTCCCTGGTATCGAGAACCCCGAGCCCAGAGTCGGCCGGGCATCGCTCGCAACCACACTTCAACCGTTAAACATGTGTGGGCGGTTCCACCCGGCGAGAACGAGTGGTTATTAGAAGTGGAAAGGTTTCTTCAGACCCAGTCCGACGATATCCCAGCGATGGTGGAGTCGTTCGAGTCTGTAGCTGCTGAAGGTGTTATTCATGAAGCCCGGGAATCGTTTTGAACTACCAAACGATCTCCAGCCTGTCATGCGACGGGCAAAGCAACTGGAGTGCATAACAATTGCGTACCTGTTGAGCGTGATCGGATTAATGTACGCGGTCATGGGCTCATCTCAGGCGATGCAGACAGCATGGATCGAGGACCTTCTCAGTCTCGTGCCGCCGATTGGGTTTCTCATCGCCGCTCGGATCCGCTATCGAGCACCGAACCCGTTCTTCCCTTTTGGATATCATCGCGCGGTGAATATCGCCTATTTCACATCCGCAATTGCACTCCTGAGCGTAGGGATGTTCCTGTTTATTGAATCCCTGATCAAGCTCGTCACAGCCGAGCATCCGACCATTGGAGCGATAACAATCTTTGGTGAAACAGTCTGGCTCGGATGGCTGATGTTTCCGGTCCTTGTCTGGTCCGTGATACCGGCGTATTTTCTCGGTCGGGCCAAAATCGGCATCGCCGAACGGCTCCATGACAAACCGCTATATGCGGACGCCTCGATGAATAAGGCCGATTGGCTCACCGGCGTTTCTGCGGGGACTGGGATATTAGGTATCGCGTTTGGCTACTGGTGGATGGACGCGGTGGCGGCGATCGTTATCTCCGTGGATATCATTTGGGATGGCATCGGTCATCTTAAAAACGTGGTGGGCGACCTTATGGATCGTGCGCCGAAAACGGTGGACCGAAAGCGGTATCTCGACCTTCCCGAAGAACTGTCCCAGGCGATAACGCAGCTTCCGGGGGTCCGTGATGTCGCAATTCGATTACGGGAAGAAGGCCACGTATTGAATGGAGACGCGTTCGTCTTTCCGGAGGATTCCGTTGACCTCCTCGATTTGCGTCTCCGCATTATTGAAATTGCCCGGGGAATGGATTGGCGGATGCATGAGATTACGGTTCAGTTCGTCGGGCCCGAAGAGTGTTCGCTGACCGGCGAAAACGGCTAACTGTCGCCTATTCGGCTGCGGAAGTTCCCTCAGGAGCCGGGGTCGAAGTCGACTCCGGTGCCGGGGGGCCTGCTGTCATTTCCAATGCCCAGAACTGTTGAGGGGGCATCATCGTCTCGAAAGAGCGGCCGATTTCTCGCAGCGAGAGCATTGTTCGGGCGACATCCATTCCCTGTTCGATCTTCTCGGGCGTGAAGATCAAACGCTCGAGACGTAAACCGCCCAGAGGGCGCAGATCGGTGACTTCCGAATTCGCGATGTTGAGCCGCTTCAGCTCCTGGTTCCCGGTCAGCGGAGTCAGATCGGCGATTGACGTCTTTTCGATATCGAGACTCACAATCGGCATCCCCTTCAGAACCTCAATATCCTTCACCGGCGTCTCGGTGAGCCACAGTGTTTCCAGCGGCATGTCTTTGACTACGGAAATATCTTCCACCTGCGTGCCGAACAGCCCCAGCCGATTCAATTCCATGCCTGCCAGGGGCGAGAGATCTTTCACCGGCGTATGCTCGATCCGCAACACGCGGAGGGGCATCCCTTTCAAAGGCGTGAGATCAGAAACCTGCGTGCCTTCCAGAAAGAGTTCTTCTAAGGGCATGCCTTCCAGCGGCGAAAGATCCTTGACCGCCAACTGAGTCAGATCGAGATGTTTCAGCGGCAGCCCTTTGAGCGGCTCCAGATCCGTGACGCCGGATCGGGCGAGGTTCGCGGCGATAACCCGTCCTCCAGCCTTCTGAAACTGGGCCTGTGAGTTCGCACCCAGCCGCTTCCGCAGCGTGGCGATTGAGATCTCCGGCGTGCCGTCAATCGCTTTGGCGACCGGCATCGGAGCCGGTTCGGAATCGGAACTGGAATCCGACGTTTCGTTCGATGTCGAATCACAACCGACCGTGAGCAGAAGGATCGACAGAAACAAAAGAGATGCGGGAGCGGCGGAACGCAGCATTTGTGAGAACTTCCCGATGAATTAGAATGCGGGCGAGATACGAACCGACGGCGACAACACTCTGCAGGCGATCCGAATGACTATGGGCGATTCTTCACGAGATCAACAACTCTCGCAAGCCACCGAGGCACATCAGCACGGCGATTATCAGACGGCCGAGAAGATGTACCGCAAAATGCTCGACTCCGCGCCCGACGATAACGTCGGCTATCTGCTCGGCACGCTGTTGCTGCAGAAAGGCGATCCGGCTCAGGCCATCGACCATCTCAAACCGGTCGCCGAACGAAACCCGGGCTCGGCCGATTTGCAGAACAATCTCGGTGTTGCGTATCAGTCTCTCGGGAAACGCCAGGAAGCCGTCAAAGCCTTTCAGGCCGCTCTCAAAGCCAATCAGGATTATCCCCAGGCCTGGCAGAATCTCGGCAAACTCCTCTGGGAGATGAATCATCGCCGCGAAGCCGAAATGTGCTATCGCGAAGCGGTCCGGCTGCTCCCTGATGATCTGCAATGTCGACAGGACTGGACGCAGGCCCTGGTCTCCACCGAAAAGTGGGACGAAGCGGCTCGGGAAATTTCAGTTCTCCTCGAACAGGGCAAACTCTCCCCTGAGAACCAGATTGAATGGAAAACGCAGCTGGCGTACGTCGCCGCCCAGCAGCACGATTACCCCCGGGCGATTGAACTGAGTGAGGAGATTCTGGATCAGCAGCCCGACAACATGGCGATCCTTTCGAACCTTTCCTTTCTCTACGAACATGTCGGACGAATTGACGATGCGATTCAGGCGGCTGAAAGTGCCCATCAGAAAGCTCCCGGTTCGGCAGAGATCCTGAACAATCTCGGCATCGCTTTGCGGACCGCACATCGTTGCGACGAGGCGATTGGAGCGTTCAGCAAAGCAATCGACCTCAACCCCGAACTGACTCTCGCGGCATTCAACCGGGGCAGTACACTCCTGTTGACCGAGCGTTATCAGGAAGGCTGGAGCGACTACGAGAACCGCTTGCGGCTTATTCCCCAGCAGGACGAGTTGAAGGCTCTGCCGCTGTGGAATGGTGAACCAATCCCCGGAAAGAAACTGCTCGTTGCCTGCGACCAGGGATTCGGCGACATCCTCATGTTCGCCCGCTTTCTACCGCTGATTCGCGAACGTTCGGAAGCGATCACGACCTTCCGCGTGCCGCCCGAAATGCTGCGGCTGTTCAACGGCTCGCGGCTCAATGGACTTCCGCTGGCCGATCGGTTCGTTTCCGAAGACGATGCTCTTCCGCAGGCCGATTTCTACTTCCCGCTGATGAGCAGCGGAGCCCGGTTCTCGCTCGGAATCGATGACATCGGCATGACGGCCCCCTACCTGCAGGCCCCTGCTTCCATGAGTGAACCGACTCGCGAAGCATCCGCGTCACCGCGAAAGATCGGTCTCTGCTGGCGAGGAAACAAGGCGCAGTCACAGGACCACGTTCGCTCTCTGCCGCTTCAAACTCTTCGACCTTTGGCCGAGTCGACTGACGTGGAATGGGTTAGTCTGCAGATCGACGCGACCGAGGAGGAACTCGCCGGCTGGCCGGCGTCGATCCAGACCTCATCTCCGCCGCTGACAAACTTCGCCGAAACAGCCGCCCTGCTCTCTCAACTCGACCTGGTCATCACCGTCGACACCGCCGTGGCTCATCTGGCCGGAGCACTCGGCCGCCCGACCTGGACGCTGATTCCCTGGCTGCCCGACTGGCGCTGGCATTTGAACCGCAGCGATTCCCCCTGGTATCCGACCATGCGGTTGTACCGTCAGCCCGCCTGGGGCGACTGGGCAAGTGTGGTCGCCGAACTGCAGAACGAACTGCGACAATCGCACTAGAGAACCCCCGTTGACTTCGAACCGGGCTGACTTAGCATCGAAGCTGGTGCCCGTTCCGCATACTTGAGCGCAGCCGGGCAATCGATTCCATGATCACTCTGCGAAAGTTCGCATCATGTTGAAGTTCTTTCGGTCTCGTACCCTGTTATTTGGTCTGATGGCCAGCTGTCTGTTTCTCACGACCGGTTGCGAGAATCGAGACCCGTCGCCAGCCGCCGTCGATGATGGCCCGGAACCGGTGGGCGACACTGGGTCGGATAAAGATGACGGGAATGTTTACTGAGGCGGAGGAGACCTTACGGACGGATTGATTGACAAATCAACAGGACCTCGTAGCATCGAAACATATTGTTGGGTGGATTCGTGCAAGTCTGCCGATCCCGACCTGATTCTCGTCCTTTCTGCGAGGCTGTTATCATGCTCAATTCCGTTCTTAGCCGCTTTGGAACACTCTGCTGTCTTTCGGTTCTCCTCCTCGGCGTGATGCTGGGTTGCGGCGGTGGCAATGAAAATGCTGAAGTCAATCCCAACGGCGATGGTGTCGATGCAGCGGACGTCACGAATGAAGGCACGGTGCAGTAAGGCTCCGGACCGCGTTTTTTCCGTTCAAGTTTGCATCGCTAACCGATCAGCGGATAATGATGGAAGTGCGCGTCGGCCCTGCGCTGCAGCCGATGCCAGCTTCCGCGCTCATGGCGGGAGAGTCCGTCCCTTTACAACCCCGCAAACGATTGAGAGACAGTCATGTCCACAACACTGGAAGCTCCCAGCGCCAGTCCGGCCACCGAAAAGTTCCTCAAACAGCAACACAAACTTCTCATCAACGGGGAATGGGCTGAAGCGGCTTCGGGCAAGCGTTTCGATGTCATCAACCCCGCCAACGAAGAAGTGATCGCCACAGTGGCCGAGGGCGATAAGGAAGATGTGAACCGGGCCGTCGCTGCTGCTCGGAAAGCGTTCGAATCCGGGCCCTGGTCCCGCACCACGCCTTCGGAACGGGGCAAACTTCTGTGGAAGCTGGGCGATCTGCTCGAACAGCACATGGAAGAGTTCGCCGAGATTGAATCGCTCGACAACGGCAAGCCGAAGGCCGCAGCTCTCGGCGGCGATGTGACCCTGTCGATCGACATGTTCCGCTACATGGCCGGATGGGCGACAAAGATCGAAGGGAACACCATGTCCCTTTCGGTTCCGTACATGCCGGGCGAAGAATTCCATTCCTATACGCTGCAGGAACCGGTTGGTGTGGTCGGCCAGATCATTCCCTGGAACTTCCCCCTGCTGATGGCCGCCTGGAAACTGGCCCCGGCTCTGGCCGCTGGCTGCACGGTTGTTCTGAAAGTGGCCGAAGAAACGCCGATGTCCGCGATTCGTCTTGGACAGCTGATTCAGGAAGTCGGCTTCCCGCCGGGCGTCGTCAACATCATTACCGGTTACGGCGAAACCGCCGGGGCGGCTCTCTCCGCTCATCCCGACGTCGACAAGATCGCCTTCACCGGGTCCACGGAAGTGGGCAAGCTGATCGTGAAGGCGGCTGGTGACACGAACCTGAAAAAGATCACACTCGAACTCGGCGGCAAGAGCCCGAACATTATTCTGCCGGATGCCGACATCGAACAGGCCATCCCCGGAGCGGCCAACGCGATCTTCTTTAACCATGGTCAGTGCTGCTGTGCCGGCTCACGTCTGTTCGTGCATAAGAAGCAGTTCGATCGGGTGGTCGAAGGCATCGCGGAAGCGGCCTCCCAGATTCGCGTCGGCCCGGGGATGCACCCCGATACCGACATGGGACCGATGGTCTCCCAGATTCAGCACAACCGAGTCTGCGGCTATCTTGAATCGGGCTTCGAAGAAGGTGCCCGTGCTGTCGTCGGCGGGAAGAAGACCGGGGATCGCGGCTACTTCATCGAGCCGACCGTGCTCGTCGATACCGAGAAGGACATGAAGGTTATCCGCGAGGAAATCTTCGGCCCGGTCGTCGCAGCAGTCCCGTTCGATGATCTCGATCAGCTGGTCGACTCGGCGAACGATACGCAATACGGACTGGCGGCAGCCGTCTGGACCCGCGATATCAGCATGGGGCACAAGATCGCCCGCCGGATCAAAGCCGGCACCGTCTGGGTGAACTGCTACAACGTCTTCGATTCCTCGCTCCCCTTCGGCGGCTACAAGCAGTCGGGCTGGGGCCGCGAAATGGGCTACGAAGCAATCCGCAACTACACACAGACGAAGGCTGTGACCGTGCATCTGTAATCAGCCTGAATGGTTAAACAAAAAGAGCCGGTGTCAGCAACGACACCGGCTCTTTTTCATTGGTGGTGAGCAAGCTGGGTGGCCCGGCCGATTTCGGCCGGGTGACGCAGTCACAGGAGACTGCACCATGTGCGTTCGATGGAGTTGGGAACAGTCATTCCAGCTCGATTGAGAAAGTAGCCTTTCTGCAGAACGCACTGCTGGGCAAGCCAGCAGTGGCACCCTTCGTAACACAGCTTTCGGCCTGTGGAGCAGGTCGCGATGAGGGCGCGTCCTCTTGTCGCTGCGCGACCCGGCCATTGGGGGCCGGGCCACCCTCTTTCAGTAGTTCAGTCAGGCGATGACCGTTTCCGATTCTTCTCCCACATCAGACGGCGGGATCACGTCGCCCATCTTGTCGAAGATCTCGTCGACACCCGGTTTGAAGACGTCGCCCATGAGGATGTCGGTCATGTGGTTGCGATACTCCGGGTACTCCTTAAAGAAGTCGCCGAAGCTGAACTGGGGAGCGTAGAAGGCATAAACGAGCCGCTTGAAGTTCTCGAGCCCGGCTGTGTAGTTGTCGTTCCAACGCCCCAGCTGTTCCGGCGAGAGATCGTTCTTCTCGTAGCCGTCGAGAATCGCATCAGCGGCCATCTCAGCGGAAGCCATCGCCAGCAGCACACCGGACGAATAAACCGGGTCAATGAATCCGAAGGCATCGCCAATCAGCACCCAGCCTTCGCCGACCGTCTGTTGGGCCCGGTAAGAGAAGTCTTTGGTCGTCTTGAAATCGCCGTGCTGGGTCGAGGGTTCGAGACGACGCTGCATCTCGGGGCATTTGGCCAGTTCCCGCTGGAAGACCTCGGCGGGCGTGGTGCCGTCACCCGCGAACATATAGTTCATGCTGCCGGTACAGCCGACACTCACGATGTTGTTCGACAGCGGGATGTACCAGAACCAGGAACTCTTCCCGGCCGTCTGCATGATAATCGTGGCTCCTTCATCCCGACCCTCATCCCGCAGCGCGTTCTCGAAGTATCCCCAGATGGTCCCCTTCTTGAGCAGCGGATCAGACTTCTTTACGCCCAGCCGAGTCGCGATGACCGCCGATTGTCCCGTGGCGTCGACGGTGAGATCGGCTCGGATTTCGCGGACTTCATCTCCCGCTTCGGGATCTTTGAGTTTCACCTTCACGCCGACCGCTCGCTGCCCCTCGAACAGCACATCCATAATGTGGGCGTTCGTCCGAATGACCGCTCCATTCTCAGCCGCTTTGGAGAGCAACAGGCTGTCGAAGTCGCCCCGCTCGACCTGCCACGTCTGGGAGGATTCATGCGGAATGTATTCGTCGAAGTAGAACGGCTTGGTGACCTTGCCCATCTCGGTCACGAACTGCACGCTGTACTTCTTCGGAAACGCCGACTGCTTCATCGTTTCGAGCAGACCGAGCCGCTTGAGAGTCGGATAGCACTTCGGCAGCAGCGATTCCCCCACATGAAACCGCGGCGTCAAACCACGTTCGAGCAGCAGCACCCGTTTACCGCCTTCCGCCAGAAGAGCGGCACAGGTTGCTCCGGCTGGACCGCCGCCAAGGACCAGAACGTCGTACTGATCCTGAACCGGCGTATTCATATACGGGCATTGGGTACTGGGCGTCATTTGAATCATAACGTGAGCCTGTCTCGTGGAAGGAGCAGCGATGGGAATCCTGCAGAAAGCGGGATCTGCCAGGACTTATCCACTCTATCTTATCCATGAATCGGCAAGATCCAAGGATGTTCTCCAAAAATAGTTGTCTGAACGACTATTCGCGATCGCAGGACGCAACCCATTTCCAAGCCTCAGCTTGCATCTGCTGGACAATCTCAGGCTCTTCGACGGCCAGATTGGTTCGCTCGCCGGGATCCTGGATGAGATCGTAAAGCTCCCATGTCTTGCCCGAGTCACTGGAATAGAGTTTGTAGTGGTCGGTCGTCCACGCAATCTATTTCTTCGACTGAAACCCGATCGCCGTCCCTCGGGCGGCAACTTCGCCTCGAATCACCGGGAGCAGGGAAATGCCATCGTAAGGCCGTTCTGCAGGAAGGGGCTGACCGAGCACATCGAGAATTGTGGGGAGATAGTCGCTGGTGACTGCCGGGACGTCGGTTTCTGAACCCGCCTGCACCACAGCGGGCCATTCGAGGATCCCGGGCACGCGAACCCCACCCTCGTACAGCGAACGTTTGCGACCTCTCAAGCCGCCCGCGAGTCCCGGGTCCTGGCTGCTGCCTTCGGGACCGTTATCGGAGCAGAACCAGACCATCGTATTCTCGGCGACGCCAAGTTCGCGGAGCTTCGTCCGCAGTCGTCCGACCTGTTCATCGACCGCACTGATGCAGCCGTAGTAGTTCCGCGGATGGGTCTTGAGCCCCGGATAAACCTGGCCGTACTTTCGATCGGCGACGACGGGAAGGTGCGGAGCGTGGAACCAGATCGTCGCCAGAAACGGCTGTTCGTCTTCCACGGCCTGCTGGATGAACGGAATCGCCCGATCCATCATCACGCGGGAATCATCGCCGGAGAGATTCTCGGTGACTTCTTCGCCTTTCTCGTTCCAGTAGCGGGTCCCGTAGGGAACGTTTGGATCTCCCTTCTTTACCGGATCCCAGCTCGTTTTGTTGGCTCCTCTGGGAGCGATCATCGGATCGTACGTCGGCACCTTCGATTCGGTCACAAAGCAGACGTCGTAGCCATGTTCCTGGGGCGGGGCGAAATGCTGGGGATTCTTCGGGCCGCCCCGATTGGCATCCTGAACTTCGGTCGTCAGCGTTCCGAGATGCCATTTGCCGAAGTGGCCGGTCGTGTAGCCCGACTCGCGGAGCAGTTCCGGCAGCGTGATTTCCTCCGGCAGCATATGGCCGGTATTCGCGTAGTAAATGCCGTATCGATGAGGATGCCGCCCGGTCAGACATGAGCCCCGCGTTGGACTGCAAACCGGAGCGGCTGCGTAGAAACGGGTAAATTTCAGCCCGGCAGCCGCCATCTCGCAGAGGTGGGGCGTTTTAATCGGGGATTCCGGGTTGAAGCAGGTCAGATCGCCATAGCCCAGGTCATCGCACATCAGCAGCACGACATTCGGGCTCTGCGGTTGTTCAGCCGATAAGAATTCTCCGGAAACCAGAACACAGAGCGCAGCAGCGACCATCCAGTAGCGGGACAGGACCATAATTCACTCCAGAATCAGACGGGATGACTGCGGAATGGCGTCCTGCCGAAAGACGGGAATCCTGACTGCAAACCGAGGTAGCACTTCGGGTCTTGAGAAACGTCACGCGTTCGAAAATACAGGAGTTCCCTCGCCCCCGTGGGGGAGAGGGCGAGGGTGAGGGGGAATGCGGATACCATGCTCCACGGGCTGTTGTTTCTCAGCTGTATGGATCATCGCAGGTTGATCGCCCTCTCATCCGCCCTTGGGGCTTTCTGCTCCAGAAAGAGGTTTCAAGCTGAGTCTAGAGACCGGTGCCGCGATTGATCGAGACGCCGATCATCTGTCCGCTGAAGACCATCTGGCCGTCGACAAAGCCCTGGAATTCGAACTCGGCTCGTTTTCCAAAGCGGACGTTCTTCGTCAACGCGGCGAGCACGAGGCGGGAATTCGGGAAGACCGGAGCCCGGAAGCGGACTTCATTCATGCCCCCGAAGCCGAGATAGTCTCCGCCGAGCAACTCATATTTACGGGCGTAGAATCCGGCCAGCTGGGCGGCACATTCGCAGAGAATGACGCCGGGCATCAGCGGGAACCCCGGCATGTGGCCGGTGCACCAGAATTCGTCCTCGGTCACGTCTTTGTAGCCGACGATGCCGTCGTTCTCCCGATCGACGTGCACGATCGCCGTCAGCTGCTCCATCTCGTGCCGCTGGGGATTAACCTTGCGGATATCGTCCAGCGTATACAGCGGCTTGTCGTAGTCGAATTTTTCAATGTCGTAGAGAGGACGAGGCGGCATGACCGCGGCTCCTTTCTGCATGCCCGTGATATGAATTCAGGTCGGCAAGAACTCTTCGCCGCCGAGGGGTTCGTGATTTGATCGCGAGAGCATAGAATAAGCCCTGATCGAGGAAAATGCGAATCATGTGCGAATGCTCTTCTCTCCAATCTGTTCCCGGAGTTCTTCTGCTTGGACTGTTGCTTCTGCTTGCGGGATGTGGCCAGGAAAAGCCGCCCCTGCCGGATGTGCCGACGGTGACCAATTCGATCGGCATGCGATTCGTCGAAATTCCGGCCGGAACCTTCACCATGGGGGCCATCGACGGGGACCTGCTCGCGGAACGGGATGAGAGGCCCGCTCATCCGGTCGAGATCACCGAACCGTTCTGGCTCGGCCAGTTTGAAGTGACTCAGGCCCAGTATGAAGCCGTCATCGGCGAGAATCCGAGTGAGTTTTCTCCCGGCGGACGGGGAGCCGCTGCCGTTCGTGGCTACAACACCGATCAGTTCCCGGTCGAGTTTGTGAACTGGTACGAAGCGCATCGCTTCTGCGAGGAACTCTCCAGCCTGCCCGCAGAAGTCGCCGCTGGACGAAGTTATCGCCTGCCGTCGGAAGCGGAGTGGGAATACGCCTGCCGAGCCGGGACGACGACCCGATTCTCATTCGGCGAGCTGCACGATCCGGACCTCGCGAATTATCTGGGTGATGTCGGCCATCCGATGCCCGTCGGCTCCTACCCGCCGAATCCCTGGGGGCTGTTCGACATGCACGGCAACGTGCTCGAATGGTGCAGCGACTGGCATTCCGACAGTTATTACGCCGAATGCCTGGAACAATCCGGCCCTGACAATCCGATTCAGGATCCAACCGGCCCGGAAATCCCGCTGGACGATGTCAAAGTGCTCCGCGGCGGCGGACACGGTTTCAAGGCCGCCAGTGCCTCGTTTCGCGACAACATCCTGCCATCACGCCGAGGGAACTCGCATGGGTTTCGGGTCGTGATGGAGCAGGGAATCATTCAGACGCCCGATCCAGTCAGTTCGTCGGCGGAGTAACGTCGTCGGTCTCACACATTCGGACCGTCGAAATCGAAAGCACAAAACCCACCAGAGTTCCGATTGAGGGAGCGATGAAGTAGCTGACGAGCAGCATAGTTCCGTCGACACGGGCGATCGATTCCGTGATCAGATAACCGGCGACCAGTCCCAGGATCGCGAACGCGGTGGTGCAAACGAGAATGGTGATGACTTTGGCGGTGGTCGTCATGAGAACGGTCTCCGTTATTCGAGCAGGGAGACGTTCAGGCTAACTCCGATGCCGGGCTGCGGCAACGTTCTGATCGGGATTTCTGGATGCGTTGCGAACCGCTGCGAACAGGCAAACCGCCGTTGAGTCGCCGCATGGCGTGAGCTAGGATGCGCAGAGACCTCGGCCCACCCGTTTCGTGAAGGATCCGCTACTCATGCCGACTGCTCAAGCTGCCGCCATTCAGCCCTTTCTCAAAGATTCCTACACCCGCGAGGATCTGCAGAAACTCGAATCGCTGCTCATGGAGTCGGGGACCTTCGAATTTCCCCAGCTGAGTAACCACCTCTTCCCCGCCGCGCTGGCGCTGCAGGAAGACACCGAATACACCGGCTACTCCAACTGCTGGGTCCGCGATAACGTCCTTGTTTCCTACGGACTCTACGCGGGTGGACAGGTCGACAAGGCGGTCAGCTGTCTGAAGACACTGGCGAATTACTTCATTCAGTACCGGCACCGGTTCGATAAAATCATCGATGGAACCAGCGATCCCAGCGACCCGATGCAGCGGCCGCACATCCGCTTTGGCGGCGAAGGACTGGCCGAACTCGACCAACAGTGGGCTCACGCGCAGAACGATGCACTTGGCTACTTCCTCTGGGTCTTCTGCCGACTCATTCGCGTCCACGATCTCGAACCGACCAGCGAACAGATGGAACTACTCGGCCTGTTCGTGCGAACGCTGCACGCCATCGCGTTCTGGGAAGATGAGGACAGCGGACACTGGGAAGAAGTCCGCAAGATTGCCGCCTCGAGCATCGGCACCGCCACGGCTGGTCTCCTCGAATTCAGCCAGCTTTACGACGAACGCCCCGAGCTCTTCCCGGAAGACATGAAGTCCTGCGAACGGGTCGACGTGCTGGAAGACGCCATCACCCGGGGACGTCACGCCCTGAATGCCATTCTGCCGTATGAGTGCATTCAGAAGGATCCGCAGAAGAATCGGAAGTACGACGCCGCCCTGATCTTCCTGATTGAACCGCTGCGAATTGTGCAGGGGGAAATGGCCGACACGATTCTGGACAACGTCAAAACCCATCTGCAGGGCGAGTTCGGTATCCGCCGGTATCTGGGCGATTCCTACTGGTGTGCCGACTACAAAGAGAAGCTCTCCCCCGAAAAGCGGACGGACGACTTCAGCGACAACCAGGCCGAACGGGACGCCCTGCTGATCCCCGGTCAGGAAGCCCAGTGGTGCATCTTCGACCCGATCATCTCGGTGATCTACGGCCGCCGTTTCGCCGAGTCAGGGAACGAAGCCGACCTCAAGGAACAGATGAAATACTTCCAGCGGGCCCTCTCCCAGCTCACGCCGGAGGACAGCCGCTATGGCGGCCTGAAGTGTCCCGAGTCGTACTACATGGAACACGGCAAATACGTCCCGAACGACATCACTCCACTTCTGTGGACCCAGGCCAATCTGCTGCAATCGGTCGCCTGGATGAAACACTCCGTCGGAATCGAGTAAGGCACCGCGCGAAGAGCACCCGCTTCCAGGGATGGCCCAGACGCGTGCGTCTGGGTGGCAACGCCACAAGAGGCCGGTCTTCACCGAGCCCATTCAAATTCACGGGTGGCCCGTCCGCCTCAGCGGGCGGGTCGCGGAAGCGACAAGAGGCCGCGCCATCCGCGTCTTTCGAACTGAACTCGTCCGGTCTCGAAGCAATCTCGTCCATGGCGCGGCCTCTTGTGACTGCGTCACCCGCAATTGGCCCCCATCTTCGATTTCTTAACCCGAAGCGTGAGCGAGGGACACGCGCTACGAGAAGCCCTCGCTGACGCTTCGGGTTGGGATTCGCTGAGACGTGTCGGGAAGTCCGCCTATGACCTCCGTTGCGGCCTGGCGTCTTTGCGTGAGGCAATTTCCCGCCCTCACTCCCGGTGAAGCATTTCCCCGGACTGGTCAGAATTTCACGGATATTGTTTTCCCGCCGGGGCAGGATGGCGATACAATATTCGGGATTTCACTCCCCATCCAACCGTGCGGCTGCTCCGGTCGTACATCCCGTAAAAGAGACTTTGTGAGGAACGTTCTATGAGCTACGCGAATGAGTTCGAAATGGAGCAGTCCAGTCCGTTCGCGATCGACGCCGTTCGCGAGGACCGGGCCGCTTTTCTCCGCCGGACCTACGCTCACCTGGCCGGTGCGATCGCCGTGTTTGCCGGTTTGCTGTACATCTTCATCAACACCCCGGCGATTCGTGACCCGCTGTTGAATATGATGGTCGGCGGTCAGTGGCTGATCGTTCTCGGTCTGTTCATCGGCGTCAGCTGGCTGGCCGAATGGTGGGCCACCCGCAGCACCTCGCTGACCACCCAGTACGCCGGGCTGATGCTTTACACAGTGGCCGAAGCCATCATCTTCGTGCCGCTCATCGCCTACGTGGTTCTGCTGCTCGGTCAGCCGGAAATCATCGCTCAGGCCGGATTTCTGACCCTGGTCGTCTTCGGCGGCCTGACCGCCTTCGTCATGTTCACCGGAGCCGACTTCTCGTTCCTGCGTGGCTTCCTGTTCCTGGCCAGCATGCTGGCTCTGGGAGCGATTGTGATCGCCGTCCTGTTCGGCGGAATCACGCTCGGCTTCTGGTTCAGCGTCGCCATGGTCGGGCTGAGTGCCGGCTACATCCTGTACGACACCTCGAACGTGCTCCATCACTACCGGACGGATCAGCATGTGGCCGCCGCCCTGGCTCTGTTCGCCTCGGTCGCCCTCATGTTCTGGTACATGATCCGCGTCGTGATCGCTCTGCAGGGTGACGACTGATCCCTGCTGAAACGCTGAAACACCCGATAAGCCTTCAGATCATCCGGTCTGGAGGCTTTTTTCGTCGACACCAGCCGCGATCAGCCGTGGAAGTTTCGCCGGCTCCGGTCATTCGGTCGAAGTCGTGGTGCGGCTATGGTAAAGTGGCGGAAACGTTTCCGGCTCCCTCTGCCCCCGTTCTTCCACACGCAGGAAAAGCTGACCGAAATGACCGCGTCCCGCACCGACAAATGCCTCGCTTCCGTCAAGAAGGCGGCTGACAAACATCAACTGACCGAGGGAGCCCGCGCGAATGTGGAACGCTGGCTGACCCAGCCACAGTATGCCGAGTATGTTCCGGCCATCTGCGATCTGATCGAGTCGGGCGATTTCGGCAAGGTCGATGCCCTCTTCTGGGAAGTGATCGCCTTCGGCACCGGCGGCCGTCGGGGACCGATGTCCGATTTCGGTTCCGCGACCATGAACCCCCGGACCATTGCCGAGTCGGCTCATGGACTGGCGACCTACCTGAACAAATCGGGCATCCCACAGACCGGCAACGCCGTTGTCGCCTGCGATACTCGCAACCGTTCGCCGGAGTTCGCCAAGATCACGGCTCGCGTGCTGGCCGCTCACGGTCTCAAGGTTTACTACTTCACCGAGCCCCGCTCGACGCCGGAGCTGTCCTTCTCGGTGCGGCATCTGAAGTGCGATGTGGGAGCAATGATCTCGGCTTCTCACAACCCGCCGGCTGACAACGGATTCAAAGCGTACTGGAACACCGGCGGACAGGTTCTGCCACCGCACGATAAGGGAATTGTCGACTGCGTGTACGACGCCGGCGAGATCCCGATGGTCGATTTCGATGAAGCCGTGAAGAACGAGCGGATCGTGCCGATCGGTTCCGAAATCGACAATGCCTATCACGACGCCGTGCTCGCCATGTCGCTCAGCGATCAACGCGAGTTGAATGCCGTCTACACCCCGCTGCACGGGGTGGGCGAAACGGCCTGCTACGACATCCTCACCAAAGCCGGCTTCAAGGGAGTGCACATCCTCGAATGTCAGCGGGAACAAAACGGCAACTTCCCCAACGTCGATGAGCACATGCCAAACCCGGAGCGGACCGAAGTCTTCCGCGAAGCGATCGAAAAGGCCAACGAGCTCGGCTCGACCGTCATTCTTGCTTCCGATCCCGATGCCGACCGCCTCGGCGTTTGCGTGAAGAACAAACAGGGCGACTGGACGCATCTGACCGGGAACCAGATCGGCTCCCTGCTGGTCGATTACATCTGCCGCCAGCGGGCGAAAAACGGCACGCTGTCTCCCGAACATTTCGTCGTCGAGACGATGGTCACGACTCCGCTGATCGGTGCGATCGCCGAAAGTCACAGCGTGAAGATCATCGACAATCTGCTCGTCGGATTCAAATACATTGGCGAGGCGATGGACGCCGGCGGACCGGATAAGTTCGTTTTCGGAGCCGAAGAATCACTCGGCTTCCTGGCCGGAACTTACGCCCGCGACAAAGACGCCGGGATCGCGTCGCTGTATCTCTGCGAAGCGGCCGCCGAACTGCAGCAGGACGGCAAGAGTCTGCTCGATCGCCTCGACGAGCTCTACGCCGAACTCGGCTTCTTCCTCGAAGGGCAGAAGTCGCAGGTCTGCACCGGCTCCAGCGGGAAAGCTCAGATCGACGCGTTGATGCAGGCGTTCCGCACGAGCCCTCCAACCGAACTCGGCGGCATTCAGCTGGCGACCGTGAAAGATTACGGCCAGCACGAAGTCCGAAGTCTGCCGGGCAATCAGAAGAGCGAAGAGCTGCCTGCTCCGAGTGGCAATCTGCTGTTCTTCACTTCTGTGGCCGGCGAGCGATCAGTCCGCATTGCGGTTCGTCCGTCGGGCACCGAGCCAAAGATCAAGTTCTACATGTTCGTCAGCAGCCAAGTCGGCGACAAGCCGCTGTCTGAGGTCAAGGAAGCGACGAAGGATGTGTACGCCGCCGTTCAGAATGATTTGATGCACTGGATTGAAGTGCAGCTGGCCACACTTGTCGGACAGAAGTAACCCGGCGAATAATGAATGTTGAGAGCCTCCCCTCACTCCTTCCCTCCCCAGTCTCCACGACGTAATTGAAAACAGAACATGACGAAGAAGAAAACGGGAATCTGGTTTATTGGTGCCTGGGGCGGAGTTTCAACCACCGTCGCGGTCGGTCTCGCGGGTTTGCAGAAGGGCGTGGCGCCTCAAACCGGACTGGTCACATCGCTGCCGCTGTTCGATGAGCTTCCGCTTGCCGACTGGGACACCTTCATTGTCGGTGGCCATGAAATCCGCGACTTCTCTTACGCCGAAGCGGCCCGCGAGCTGTATCAGAAGTCCCGCATCTTCACGCCAGAACTGCTCGATCAGGTCGATGATCTGCTCGCCGAGTACGACAAGAACGTTCAGCCCGGAACGCTGATCAATGTCGGCAGCACCATCGAAGCTCTGTCCTCGGCTCGGACTCGCGAATCACATGGAGAGTCGCCAGCGGCGGCCGTCGAGCGGATTCAGACCGACCTTGAAGACTTCCAGAACGAGCACGATCTGGAACACGTGATCGTCGTCAACCTGGCATCGACGGAGCCGCCGGTCGATCTGACCATCATTCCAGACACCTGGAACGAACTCGGGGAACTGCTCGAAGCGAGTGAGGCTTCACCGCTGCCGGCCAGCTCGCTGTATGCGATCGCCGCGTTCCAGGCCGGTTGTTCGTTTGTGAACTTCACCCCATCGATCGGAGCCGATCTGCCCGCTCTCATCGAACTGGCGGAAGAAACCGGTTCACTGCACTGCGGCCGCGATGGCAAGACCGGCGAAACGCTGCTGAAATCGGTGCTTGCTCCGATGTTCGCCGCTCGAAATCTGCGGGTGCAGAGCTGGGTTGGTCACAATATCTTCGGGAACATGGACGGCGTCGTGCTGAACGACCCGATCAATAAGCAGACGAAAGTCCGCTCGAAGGATCATCTGCTGACCGAAATCCTCGGCTACAAGCCGCAGTCGCTGGTCTCGATTGAATACATCGAATCCCTCGGCGACTGGAAAACCGCCTGGGACCACATCCACTTCCAGGGTTTCCTCAACACGCCAATGACGATGCAGTTCACCTGGCAGGGCTGCGACTCGATTCTGGCCGCCCCGCTGGTGCTCGATCTTGTCCGTCTGACCCAATTCGAACGCAGCCGCGGCAACGCCGGCATCCAGGAACACCTGGCCTGCTTCTTCAAGAGCCCCATGGGCAGCTGCTCCCCCGAATTCGCCCAGCAGTTCGAAATGCTGCAACAATGGGTCGTCGATACCCTCGAGTAACGGGGCATCCTCGGGTGCCGCTGCGGAATAGTCCACTCCTGTAGGGTCCGCCGTGCGATCGCGGCGACCGGGTGGATTAAGGAGGAAGCATGCCGTGTTTCCTTCAACCTCTGGCGTCAGGCTGTGAAGCAAAGAATCCGAGTGCTACGAGAGGAACGCCGCGTGCCACTGCTGGCTCGCTCAGCAGTGCCTCTCGCAGCGGCGCCATATTCTCTGTCGCCGCCCACCCCGTCTTCGCTGAGCTCAACACACGCTGCCGTCACCCTCAGTCAGTGGCACAGACATTCCTGTCTGTGGAACGAAGACGTCCCAGCGAAATGCAGTCCCTGAACTGGCGTCACCAGACTCGGATGCGATTTGTAAAGCGGCGTCAGAATGAGGTGGAAACCCCGTTGATGCACAAACAGGAATGTCTGTGCCACCCTGCCGGGAAACCTTCGGGCATTTGTGATTTCGACCGTCAGATCAGGTCAGCCGAATCGCGTCCCGCGATGAGCGCACAAAAAAGCTGGGATACGCCTTCGCCTATCCCAGCCTGCAAGTCGCGCTCTACATTATACCGGCGGCATCTTACCGCCGAATTCGTTTCGCTCTCAGTGATGGCTGTTCAAACCCACAACCCCCGTCCCAACACTGACAGGGGTGGCCCCGAAAGATTCTTTCGGGGCGGCGCAGCCGTCGGCGAAGTGGTATTTGACGTTTATTAACAGACGGTGTGGGTACCGCAAGACGTCGGGAAAGCTGCAAGTTAAAACCCGCAGCAGGTGCGTTCTCCTACGGCTGCGCCGCCCTGATAGCACAGCTATCAGGGCCATCCCGAGTGACAATCGTACGGCAGTTGACTTTAAGCGGCGCGAACTTCGCCCGCGGCTTTGGCGCGGTGGTTGACGCAGTTTTTCAGCATCGACTGCAGCACGCGTTCGGCGGTCTGCACGGCCATCGTACCTTCCTTGCCATCAACGCGAGGCTGCTGGCGGCTGCGGACGCATTCGGTGAATTCCTGCAGCTCAGCCGTCAACGCGTCTTCGGCCGAGGCCTGGACGGTTTCCGTTTCGATGAACTCGCTGAAGACGCGGGTCTTGAGTTCGGTCACGTCCTCGCCGGCTCGCATCCGGTCTTCCATAGCCGGGCCGTTGAGCAGCTTCGACGTCGGACGGTGAATCGAAACCGATCGTGTCTGCAGATCAGCCGAGATGCTCTCGGTGTTCGTCCAGACGCTGATGTTGCGACGTGGTTCCGGATTCACGCGGCTCGCCGTGATATCGGCAATGCAGCCTCCGGAGAAATGCAGACGAGTCTGCACGGTATCTTCGTGAGCCCCCATCAGGCGGGAGCCGAACGACTCCACCAGAGTGGGCATCGAGCCGGTCAGATGCAGCACGAGTTCGATATCGTGAATCATCAAATCGTGAACCGCTCCAATGTCGAGCGACCGGAACGGGAAGGGACTGAGACGCTCGGCTCGGATGTATCGGGGCACCGAGGTGATCGAATCGCACAGCAGCTCGAAGGCCGGATTAAAGCGTTCGATGTGTCCGACCTGCAGAATGCAGTCGTGGTCGAGGGCAAGTTCGGTCAGCTTCTGCGCCTGGGGAACATCAGCCGTGAGGGGCTTCTCGACGAGAATGTCTTTTCCACGCGCCAGACAGTCGGCGGCAATTTCGTAGTGCAGAAATGTCGGAGCAACCAGCGAGATCGCATCGACCTGATCAATGATTTCGGTGTAGTCGGTCACCCAGTCGGTCTGATGCTGTTCGGCAACTGCCTGAGCCTGAGCCGCGTTGGGATCGGCGACGGCGACCAGATCGACGCCCTGCATCCCGGCCAGAATACGGGCATGATGCCGGCCCAGAGCGCCGACACCAATTACTGCCATACGAATCGGTTTTACTTGACCCATGATGTACTCTCCCTCAAATCTCGTCGTTCAGCCGGGAAGCCATGAGGATATTGGTGTCGGGATGCGGTCGCCCCAGCCTATGCGGCCCGCTCCACTGCAGTTGTCTTGTTGCGAGCCAGATCGTAAACGAGTCGGGCGAGCTGATGGTTGTGTCGATGTCCGCTGCGGAAGGCGCGAATGTGACCCTGCACATCGCAGCCGCAGAGGGAAAGATCGCCCAGACAGTCGAGCAGCTTGTGCCGGGCGCATTCGTTGTGGGCTCGTAATTCGTTGTCGACCGGACCGTTCTGGCCATACACCAGCAGGTCCGACGTGGAAACTTTCTCTCCGTAGCCACGGCTGCGCAGATAGGCGATTTCCTGCTCCAGCACGAACGTGCGGGCACTCGCGATGCCGGAAACGAACGTCACTGGATCGATCGAGAAATCAGCCAGCTGAGCCGGAATGACGGAATCGGTTCCGTAGTTCAGGTCGTAACTGATCCGCAGTCCACTGAAGTAGGGACTGGTGGAAATGATGGCATTGTCGTCTTCGATGACATGGTCATCCTTCAGAACGAGGGTTTCCCGTTTCGCCCGCTGGGCGACCGGCTCACCATCGAGCAGAGCGGCGGCATACGGCAATGCGGAACCATCGCAGCCGGGAAGCTCGGGAGCATCGACCTGCACCACGCAGTTGTCGACCTGCAATCCGGCCAGAGCGGCCAGGACATGCTCCACCATTTCAACCGAGGCGGAGCCATCGACGAGTTTCGTGCGACGCTCTTCGGCGGCTATGTTTGTGATACAGGCTTTGATCTTCGGTTGACCCGGAAGATCGACCCGCTGAAAGACGATGCCGTGATTCTCACCGGCTGGCTGGAACGTGACACAGACATCCGCATTCGTGAACAGCCCGAATCCCTTGACTGAAGTAGAACGGGAAATCGTCTGCTGGAATCGACCGGGCATGATTCTCGCTCCTTGCGTGCAGGGCGGCTGGGAATGAAAAAAGCGAGTCGATACGTCAACGCAGTATCGACTCGCTTGAGATGTCCTCGTCATGAGCTCACAGAATAACCGTGACGGTCAGAGACCGACGGCAACCACTATTTGGTGGTCGTGTCGCCAGCACCCGGAGCGGTAGCGGTCGGAGTGTACTTCGAGTTGAGGTACTTCAGGACAGCATCGGTGATGTCGATGCCCTGATTGTGCCACACGACCTGACGGTTCATGTTCTGGATGAGTTCCTGAGCGTTGTCAGTCTCGCCCACGCCATCGCGGCTGAAGCGGATGATGACATCGTACTGGTAGTACGAAGCGTACTGACCGACGGCTTCGACAACTTCCATGTAGATGTCTTTGTAGATCTTCGACTCGCGGCGGAGATACTCACGCTGCTGGGTCTTGCGGAAAGCTTCGAACTGAGTCGACTGAGCGATCAGCTGAGCTTCGATCTTCTGGTACTCGGGAGTACCTTCTTTGTAGGTGCCGTCTTTCAGGGTCTTCTGCAGAGCCTGAAGCTGCTCGCCCATCTGCTTGGCCTTGTCGTCGCTGGCCTTGATGTCGTTCCGCAGCTGATCACGCAGATCGGCGAACTTCTTGTATTCCTTGAACAGATAAGCCATATCGATCAAACCGACCGATTTTTTCTGTCCGGCGGCCGGCTGACCTTCAGCGGCGCTGGTCACGCGAGGGGACAGGGACAGCATCATTCCCAGACACAGGGTCAAGAGAGTGAATCGTTTCACGTCAGGCACTCCTTTGCTAGTCGTCTAAACGTTGAGACCGTCTTGGGGTCTGTGAGTTTAGCTGAAGAATACGTGCTCCATGCACGAGGTCATCAACGTCCCGAGTCACCGACACCGTCTAAGTCCATGTGACGGATTATGAGCACGGGCAAGGGCGGAACTCTCGCAGGTTCCCCGGAACGCGTCAAGACGAGTGTGAACAAAAATCTGATTGTAAATCTGGCAAGCTTTCGAGCAGGAAATCGAACGCATCAAGCCACAAAAGTCCGTCGATGGACCAGCCGCAAAACGCGGGATTACTCGACAGCAGGCACGTCCACCGCTTTGCCGACGGTCCAGCTTTCGTGCACGGCTTCGGTGAAGGCCATGTAGTCCAGAGCCGTCCTAAAGTCGTTGAGCTTCACGGGTTGCTCTCCGCGGATCGCGGCGATGAAGTCAGCTTCGACCTGCCAGCGGCCCAGTTGCTCCGGCTTCAATTCCAGATTCGTCAGATGTTCATCCCCCAGCCGGCCGCACTGAACGGTCTCGCGATCCGACTTCGGATCGAACTGGATTTTGATCGCCCCTTCAGATCCATAGAGATGGATATGGTGCCCCGGGCCGAACATTGTGACCGCGCTGATGTGATAAATGCCGCGGGCGCCTCCTTCGATCTGACTCAGCACGGCCAGATGATCGGGAACCGTGACCTTCGCGAGATCCGGTTCGCCTTCCACCGGACGTTCCGGCTCGAAGAGTGTCGCCTGAGCCATCACGCGGGTTGTTCGCGGAATCCAGCGGCTCAGAGTTTCGTGCAGAATGCCCAGGGACAGCACGTTGTGGCCACTCAGCTTTTCATCCTGTCGGGGATGCAGAAACTGCGAGGTATCCCAGAAGGAATCATCGGCTCCGGCGACGACGACTTCGCGCAATTCTCCCAGAAAGAAATGATCGATCAGCTCGCGGATGTAAGCACCGTGCCGGAGTCCGAATGGACTGGGAACGACCATGGCGACCTGGTCGGAATGCTTCTCCGCACAGGCCTGCATCTGCTTTGCTTCTGCGAGATTGCGAGCCATCCGGGCTTCAGTGAGCACGTGCTTGCCCGCTTCCAGGGCGGCACAGGTAATCTCACAGTGCAGATTCGGCCAGGTACCAATGACGATGGCGTCGACATTCGGATCGTCAATCACCTGCTGCCACGTTTCACAGGTGCGCGGGATCTGAAACTTCGCGGCAACCTGAGCCGTCGATTCCGGACTGCTGTTGCAGACACTGACCAGCTCGACATCCGCGATCTCACGGAAGCCGGGAATGTGCTTCAGACACGTGTTGCGGCCGGCACCAATCAAACCGATTCGAACAGACTTCTTCACGGAACCTCAAAACCTTCTCTAGAACAGTCGCGCGCGGAACCACCGTTTTCCCGAGTATGGGCCTTCATCTAAGGCACAGCGACCCCGAAATGCAACGTCGAACCAACCCGCCACGCTATTTCGAGACAGAATCGACAGCCGCTCCGCTCTAACCCGCAGGACTGCCGAATCGGATTTGAGGCTTATCGCAGTCGCAGCGATTCTCCCGCCTCACCGGGCGCCCGACCCGGTCAGGTGTTGCTTCCACAGATTTGCGTAATGGGAAGTGATCCTGAACAATGAGGCGACCATGAACTCGACTTGCAGGACCCGACATTGAAGATCGCGCACATCATCACCCGGCTGATTATCGGCGGGGCCCAGGAAAATACGCTGCATACCGTCGAGGATCATCTGACGGACTTCGGCGATGATGTGACGTTAATCACCGGCCCCACAACGGGACCGGAAGGTTCGCTGATGGATCGGGCCCGGGCGTCAGACTGCAATCTCATCGAGATCGATGCCCTTCGCCGCAGCATCCATCCGGCTCACGAGTGGAACGCCTATCGAGAATTGAAACGCGTCCTCCGCGAGTTGAAGCCGGACATCGTACACACGCACAGTTCGAAAGCAGGCATCCTCGGTCGCAAGGCGGCGGCAGCGGTGCGGCTGCCGTGCGTGCATACCATCCACGGAGCGGCCTTTCATTACGGCCAGCATCCCCTGCTGTATCGAACCTATCGCCTGGCCGAGCGGATGGCGGTGCCGTGGACCGATCATTACATCAGCGTCGCCAACGCGATGACCGAGCAGTATCTCGCCGCAGGCATCGGACGTCCGGAACAGTATACGACGATCTACAGCGGCTTCGATGTCGAACCGTTTCTGCAGGAGCCGGTGCATCGAAATGAACTGCGCCGGGAATGGGGACTGACCGATGAGCATGTCGTTATCGGCAAGATCGGCCGGCTGTTTCCGCTCAAGGGGCATGATGCGATCATCGCGGTCGCAGCCGAGGTGATTCGCGAATGCCCGCAGGTTTGCTTTCTGTTTGTCGGCGACGGCATCCTTCGGGAACAGTATCAGGAACAGATCCGCAATCAGGGCCTCGAACAGCATTTCCTCTTCACCGGACTGGTGCCGCCGAGCGAAATCCCCCGACTGCTGCAGGGGATGGACATCGTTGCCCATACCAGTCAGTGGGAAGGTCTGGCCCGCGTGCTTCCACAGGGGTTGATTGCCCGGAAGCCGGTAGTCAGTTTCGATATCGACGGCGCAAGGGAAGTCGTCATCCCCAATGAAACCGGCTGCCTGATTCCCCGCAACGACTTCCCGGCTCTGAGCAAGGCCTTGATCGATCTGGCCCGAAACGTGGAACTCCGAGAACAATTCGGCTCCACGGGACGCGAACGCTTCACCGAGCGCTTCCGACACCAGACGATGTCCCGGGAGATTCGTGAGGTGTATGAGCAGGTACTCTCAAGAACCTAGGGCCATTCCCAACCGGCCGCGATGCCCGCATGCTTTGATGAGGGGTGCCACTGGCTCCGCCAGTGTCGGAAGAGGCCGAAGATCAAGCCACGAGCACTGGCAGAGCCAGTGCTACCCGTCGCGACGTTTACGAGCAGGTACTGGATAAAAAAGGGCACTTCGTAAGGGGTGGCCCGGCCCAAAATGGCCGGGTCGCGCAGCGACAAGAGGCAGCGCCATCCGGGTCGTTCTAATCCTGACCGGGCAACTCCAAAGACCGCCACGCGAACGGTGAGTCCTCTTGTGACTTCGTCACCCGCCCTTCAGACGAGCCACCCGATGTGTGCACCGCTAGAGGGTGCCACTGGCTCTGCCAGTGGCGGACCACGCTGAAGATCAAGCCACGAGCACTGGCAGAGCCAGTGCCACCCGTCGCGAGGTCTACGAGCAGGTGCTGAACAAAAAGGGCACTTCGTGCGGGGTGGCCCGGCCCAAAATGGCCGGGTCGCGCAGCGACAAGAGGCTGCATCATCCGGGTGGCCCTGCTTTTGACCGGACGACTCCAAAGACCTCCACGCGAACGGTGAGTCCTCTTGTGACTTCGTCACCCGCCCTTCAGACGGGCCACCCGATGTGTGCACCGCCAGAGGGTGCCACTGGCTCTGCCAGTGTCGGACCACGCTGAAGATCAAACCACGAGCACTGGCAGAGCCAGTGCCACCCGTGCGACGTGCGTCTACTTCCCGGTTCGTTTCCGATACTCGGCTCGGAACGATTTCTTCGGGGCGGGCGGCAGTTCCCGCTGGCGGCCCCAGGGGTTGAGGAGCGAATTGTACTTCAGGAAGCGGGGCGTCACCCGGAGCTTCCAGCGGCCGATGCTGCCGACTGTTTTGAACAGCCAGGGGCGTTGCATCAGGAAGCTCGCGGCTTTCATGGAAAACCGTTTGCCAGCCGGCAGCAGATTGCGGAGCACGAGCTTGTTCCGCCAGGTATAGAGCTGATGATGCAGGTCGATTTTCACCGGGCAGACGTCGGTGCAGGAGCCGCACAGGCTGCAGGCGTGTGGCAGGCTCGAGAACTTCTTCGGATCACGAGCCGGGTTGAGAATCGATCCGATCGGCCCCGGCACGGTCGCGCGATAGCTGTGGCCGCCGCTGCGTCGATACACCGGGCAGGTGTTCATGCAGGCTCCGCAGCGGATGCACTTCAGGGAGTTCCGGAACTCCGGATCGCCGATCAGATTGCTGCGTCCGTTGTCGACCAGAATGATGTGCATTTCCGAGTCGTCGTCGCGCGGGCCGTTGAAGTGCGATGAGTATGTGGTAATCGGCTGCCCGGTAGCCGAGCGGGCCAGGAGTCGCAGAAACACGCCGAGATCGGCTGCTCGCGGGACCAGTTTCTCGATCCCCATGCAGGCAATGTGAACTTTCGGCAACGAAACTCCGAGGTCAGCGTTTCCTTCATTGGTGCAGACGACAAAACCGCCTGTTTCCGCGATCGCGAAGTTGACCCCCGTGATGCCGATATCGGCCTGCAGGAACTTCTCACGCAAATGCTGACGGGCGGCTTCCGCCAGATACTTGGGATCGGAAGCGCCTTCTTCCGTTCCAAGGTGTTCGTGAAAGCACTCGCCGACTTCTTCCTTCTTGATGTGAATAGCGGGCAGCACGATGTGACTGGGATGTTCTTTCCGCAGCTGCACAATTCGTTCACCGAGGTCGGTATCGACAACGTCGAGATCGTGCCGCTCGAGGAACTGGTTGAGCCCACACTCTTCGGTCAGCATCGATTTGCTTTTGACGATCTTCTTCGCATCGTGCTTGCGGATGATGTCGAGGACGATCTGATTGTGCTCGGCCGCATCGCGAGCCCAGTGGACGGTCGCGCCCAGCTTCTCGGCGTTGGTGGCGAATTCGAGCAGGACTTCATCCGCATGCGAAAGGACATAGTCCTTGATCTCAGTTGCCGTCTGCCGAAGCGTTTCCCATTCGGGCAGCGAGTGCGCCATCCGGTCCCGTTTTTCACGGACGAACCAGAGAGCCTGATCGTGCCAGTGGGCACGGTCGATATTGGCGACAAATTCAGCGGCTGCTTCGGGGTGTTTTTTCGCGATCATGAGATTCTGTCAGCGGCGAGCGATTAGAGGAGCTGGCGGAATGACGGGCGGAACGAGCAATACTCGATCTGACTTCCGAATCATTATAGACTACGGGGACCCGTTATCCACCGCCACCTTGGGCGGCGGCACTTCGGAAACGGTTGATCTATTCATGTCGACTGGGATAGCGCAGCGTTTTCCAGAGACTTCGACGCACAATTGCTCGGATACGGCTTCGCCGGTCCCAGCCTGCGGGCCGAATAAAGACCTCTTGCCGACTCCGTCGGCCCCGGTAGCCAAGCAACCGGGGCGACCCCACGAACCGATGCGCCTGTTAATGCAATCTTTCCGCCGCTATCTGAGTGCTCGCTGGAGTGGGGGAGTGGTCCTTGGGCTGTTCGCCACGCTGCTGGTGATACTGACGATCGATCCGTCGGGAAGCTATCCGCAACTCGGGCAGGGACCGGGAATTACGGTTGATGAGTCGTTTAATGTTCAGCAGGGGGTGCTGCTCGTCGAAGCCTTTCGGGCGTACGGCGTCTTTCTGATCGATCCGGTGAACGTAAAGGAAGTCTTCGGCGGCGAATCCGGAATCCCGTATTTGCCCGATCACCCTCCGCTGGGTCGGCTGGTGCTGGGCGTCGCCCATCATGTCTGGTCAGGGATGTTTCCGCCGGAAGCCGCGACTTCGGTCGATGTCACCGCCGCTGCTCGCACAGGGTCAGCCGTGATGTTCGGGCTGACTGTGTTTCTGGTCGGAGCGACAGCAGGAACCTGGTTCGGGACGGCGGCCGGCTGGATCGCGGCGGCGTCTCTGCTGTTGATGCCGCGTGTGTTTGCTCATGCGCATATCGCCTCGCTGGAAACGAGTGTGAACCTGTTTGTGACGCTGGCGATTCTCTGCACGGCTCATTCCTGGTCGCGATACTTCGCCAGGTCGGACACTTCCGAAGCCGAAGCCGAGCCGTCACCGCAGTGGACCTGGAAAGCCGGACTGATCCCCGGCGTCTACATGGGTCTGGCGATGCTGACGAAGATTCAGGGCTTTCTTATCATTCCCGGCATCATCGCCTGGGGACTCTACTACGGACGCCAGCGGGCGCTGTTGCCGCTGCTGGTCTGGGGTGTGATGGCGAACGTCGTCTTCTTCCTCGGCTGGCCGTGGCTCTGGCTAGATCCTGTCCGCCATCTGCAGGAGTTCCTTGGAAGTGCGACCGACCGCGTCACGCTCAACAACTGGTACATGGGACAGGTCTTCAAAGATGTCGAAACGCCCTGGCACTATCCCTGGGTGATGTCGCTGGTGACTGTGCCGGTAGGGTTGCTCGCGCTCGGCTTTCTGGGTCTTGGTGTTGAATTGCGGAACCGGTTTCGCGATCCGCGGCTCGTACTCGTGCTGATCGCGATGCTTATTCCGCTGCTCGTCTTTTCCACCGGAGCAGCCGTGTATGATGGCAGCCGGCTGTTTCTCACGGTCTTCCCGCTCGGAGCGATCTTCATCGGTCGCGGCGGAGGCTGGCTATGGACAATGCTGATTCAGAAGTTCTCCGAAAAGAAAGCGGCGATTATTCTGACAGTCGGCATGCTGCTTCAGGCAATCGGGCTCATCGCGACGCATCCCTGTCAGTTGAGTTATTACAATCTGCTGGCTGGCGGGACGACTGGAGCCGAGTCGCTCGGGTTCGAAGCGACGTACTGGCAGGACAGTCTGACGCGGGAGTTTTGGACTGAATGTGCGGAGGTCATTCCGGCTGGAGCGACCGTGCACGTGATGCCGGTGCTGCACCAGTTTCAGCTCGACGATCTTCGCAAGCAGGTTCCGATCCTTCGGAAAATGAACTGGCAGCTGCAGCCGTGGAGCGGCGGCGAAGAGGTGGTGCCGGAGTATCTGATCGTCTTCCACCGCAAAGCCGATATCCCGGAGCACTACCGCGACAGCAGCCGCACGGCGGAAGTGGAAACTCGAGCGGGAGGCTGCGGGATCTTCACAGGACGCCGCGTGGCTTATTTGTATGCAGGAGTCGATGCCGATGAGCGATGAACTGACTCACTTTGATGAGTCCGGCGCGAGCCGCATGGTCGATGTCGGCGAGAAAGCGGTTACGAAACGCCGCGCAGTCGCGGAGGGCTTCGTACAGATGCTGCCGGCGACGCTGGAGCGGATTCTACAGCGCGGCTTCGGCAAGGGCGATGTGTTTGAAGTGGCTCGACTGGCCGGAATCATGGCGTCGAAACGAACCGCCGAACTGATTCCCCTCTGCCACGTACTTCCGCTCGAATCGACACGCCTCGAAATTGAAGCGGTTTCCAAGACGCGTGTTCGGATCGCAGCCGAGGTTTCGGTAACTGCGAAGACCGGCGTCGAAATGGAAGCGCTGACAGCAGTGTCGGTCGCCGCACTGACGATTTACGACATGTGCAAAGCGGTTGATCGTGAAATGACGATCAGCGACATCGGGCTGGTGGAAAAGGAGGGAGGCCGCAGCGGACATTTCCTGCGGCAGGGCGCCGCAGGAGGCAGTGAAGATCCGCCTCGACCGTCAGCCGAGAAGACCTGAAGCAGGTGATCCGGGCCGGCGGGCAGAAAGCACGGGTGTGCCTTATGCGTCGTGGACGGAATCTTCCTGCTGCTCGATCTCTTTGCGTTTGATCGCTTCGTAGACTTCCTGACGATGAATGCTCACGTCCTTGGGCGCTTCGATGCCCAGACGGACCTTGTCGCCCTGAATCGAGATGACCATCAGCGAGATGTTGTCACCGATAATGATCTTCTCATCCTGTTTTCTACTGAGTACCAGCATTTCTCATCCCCGAAATGCGCCGTCGCTCCGGCAAACGCCAGAACCGGCCATCCTTCAAGTGGTGCATGTTCCTGTTGCGAACGGGGCACGCATCGTTGCGATTCCTCCCCGTCGGTGACTCCAAAGATGCTCAAGCATAAACTCTGCTCGCAGCGGAATGTTGAGGAATCTTTTTCAGAATAGACGTCACTGTCGATTTGCGGCCACCTGTAGCGGATCTGCGTATTGGAACGTAAACGGTTTCCCAGACCGCCGGATCAGCTTATTCCAATTATTCGGAGGCCGGACGCGGAAGACTACCCCCTCCCGCCGGCAATAACCTCAGTCTCAGACAGAGCTTAGGGGCTTAACGCGGACTATCCGCATTCGGGGCTTTCTGCTACTCTGCACCGCGCCTGCAAGAATCGCAGTTTCGCACGCGGCGTTTCCGCGGTATCGAATTCCCGACAGGAGGTCACAATGGGTGTCCCCATTTCACAGATGTGGACCGTTTCCCGATACGTTCTCACGCAGCGTCTGCGCGGCCGAAAGCGCTATCCGCTCGTGCTGATGCTCGAACCGCTGTTCCGCTGCAATCTCGCCTGTGCAGGCTGTGGGAAGATTCAGCACCCGGTCGATGTCCTCCGTCGTGAACTGACGCCCGAACAGTGCTTCCATGCGGTCGAAGAATGCGGCGCCCCGATTGTCTCCATCCCCGGCGGCGAGCCGCTGCTGCATTCGAAGATGGACGAAATCGTCGCCGGCCTCGTCGCCCGCAAGAAATACATCTACCTCTGCACGAACGGCCTGCTGCTCGAAAAGCACCTGCATAAGTTCAAGCCGAGCCCTTATCTGTCGTTCTCGGTGCATATCGACGGCGTCGGAGCCGACCACGATCGAGCCGTCTGCCGCGATGGTGTTTACGACATTGCGATTCGTGCCATCAAGAAAGCCGTGGAAGCCGGCTTCCGCGTAACCACAAACAGCACCTTCTTCCGCGATGCCAGTCCGGAGAAGATCCGCGAGATGTTCGACGTGCTGACCGAACTGGGCGTCGAGGGCATGATGGTTTCGCCCGGCTACGAATACGAAAAGGCTCCCGATCAGGAAAACTTCCTGCCCCGCGAGCAAACCGTCTCGCTGTTTCAGCGAGTCTTCTCGCAGGTGAACCGGGCGTGGCACTTCAACCAGAGCCCGTTGTTTCTCGAGTTCCTGAAAGGCCGCTGGGATCTCGAATGCACCCCTTGGGGCAATCCGACCTACAACCTGTTCGGCTGGCAGAAGCCCTGCTATCTGCTCGATGAAGGGCACGTCGGCAGTTTTAAGGAACTGATGGAACTGACCAGCTGGGAGAACTACGGGCGAGCCAGCGGCAATCCGCACTGTGCGAACTGCATGGTCCACTCCGGCTACGAAGCAACCGCCGTCCAGCAGACCTTCACCACCTGGAAAGGGTTCTGGAAAACGGCGCAGCTGACCCTCTTCGGAGCCAAACCAACCGAAGCCCCGGCTATGGAGGCCGTCTCGCGGCTTGAAATTGGAGCCGGCTCAGCGACTCCCGCTCCCGAGAATCTGGTCCCGCTGGAAGTGAACTGAGTCCCGACGCCTCGCGGGTGACACAGAGAACCATTTCTGTATGGCGAGGAACGATAATCGCTCAGAGGGTTTTGGATGAACGAAATCGAAGGGGCGCCCCGGTTGATTCAACCGGGGTGGCGAAGCCACGAGAGGTCGGTATTCACGCTCTCAATTCGTGTCGGCCTTTGAAACCTCTTGCCGACTGCGTCGGCCCCGGTAGCGGAGCAGCCGGGGCGACCCTTCAAGACTCTTGTTCCAGCAAGTCTGATCCGCTTCCGTCACCTTCAGTCAGTGGCACAGACATTCCTGTCTGTGGAAGAAAACCGTCGCAGCGGAAATCCGTTCCGGAACTGGCCCCCGATAAGATCGCGGCGCGACACCCGAGGAAGACCGTTCGCGAACATACAGAAATGCCTATGTCACCCTGTCGGAGGATCATTCGGGCATCTGTGAGCCGGCACGTCGGAACAGGTGAATCAGATCCACCGCGTAGGGTGTCTTACTTCAGCGGCGTGATCCGATTGGCGGTGGCATCCCACACAGGCACAAGGTCGAGAATGTCGATCTGAGAACAGTAGGCGATGTCTTCCCCCATGCCGAGGTTCTGCAGATTCTGACCGCCGCGGGAAGCCCGAAGCTGCAACTGGACTCCATCCGGGCGAAGGGCGGCTGTGTGATACACGTCCAGGCAGATGCGGGTCGGATCATCGATCGGCACATGCTGGTTCCGCTGCACCAGTTTGTCGGCCAGCAGTCCGGCAAACAGACAGTCTTCCAGAGTGATGTGTCCATCGGTGCCAGCACACATCAGCACGACAGGCTGATCGCTGCTTTCGAGCCAGTTGACGATTGCTTCGCAGTTGAGGAAACAGCCCACGGCGACCCCGGCTCCAGCGGCACTGCGATGCAGGGCCCGAGTTCCGTTTGTCGTCGTGAAGACAATCGGTCGTCCCGCGACGGTCTCTTCACCGTACTCGCGAGGCGAATTGCCGAGATCAAAATCGGGCAGCTTCACGCCCCCCCGTTCTCCCCCCAGCAGTGGGGGATTTCCGGCCGCGTCCCGTTTGAGTTGATGAGCGGTCTCGACGTCCTCGCAGGGAATCACGACTTCCGCGCTGTTAGCCAGAGCCGTGCAGATCGTGCTGGAGGCTCGCAGAATATCAATGACAACTACCCGGGCATCGGTAAAGAGTTCGGGGGTCGCCAGTTCGGGCAACAGGCAGGTGGAAAGCGATCGGGGCATGGGCGGCTTCGCGGCTGGATTCGAGACATCGGAACTACGATGCGGAAAATGACACGATTCCCGAGACTTTGCAAGCTAGAGCAAATTCAGGCAGTGCAGAATATGGACGTCCATGCGTCTGCAGAGGAAGCATAATAATGCTCTAACAACTACCGACCGATGGCAGCCGAACAGTGGCTCGTGCAGGCGGTCGTCGGAGTTGGAGCACTGATCTGTGCGGAACGACTGGTATCCGATCGACCAATCGAAAACCCTGCCGAAGCCGCTTTTCGTGTCGATGCGTCTGAGTGCGGCAGCAGACCGATCACGAGCAGAATGAGAGCAGCCGTGGCGAGACCGACCATCGTCCAGGTCTTCCGGTCGACCGACACCCGCGGCTCCTCAACCGGTACCGGAGCCAGCAACACCGTCGACTGGCTCATACGGCAGGCGTTAACGGTCGAGCGATTCGCCCCGCTGCGAACTTCCGAGGCGGCATCCAGCGACCAGATACTGGACAGGCTGCTGCTTTTCGAAGCGATTCGCGGCACGAGCGGACCATCGATCACGGTTTCGGTCGTCTGCAGTCGTTCGAGCAGTCGTTCGAGATCGATGACGAGTTGATCCGTTGACTGATATCGATCTTCCGGCTTCTTCGAAACCATCTGACAATAGATCCGGTCCAGTTCGGCATCGATGTGCAGCGGCAGCTGAGGAATTGGCATGTTCCGGTGAGCCAGCACCTTTTCCACCAGAGTGGACCCGGCATACATCGGGTTGCCGGTGAGCAGATAGAACAGCGTGCAGCCCAGCGAATAGATATCGCTGCGGGCATCGGCGGATCGCGTATCCAGAGCCTGCTCGGGAGCCATGAAGTCGACGGTCCCCATCAATGCCCCGTCGCCCGTCAGTCCGTCTTCGGTTTGCGATGTCCGTTCAAACCGGGCCAGCCCGAGGTCGAGAATCTTGACCTGCCCGTTCCGATCGACCAGCAGATTCTGCGGCTTGATATCGCGGTGGATGACGTGCGACTGATGAGCAAACTGCAATCCGCGAGCAGCCTGCAGCAGACAGCTGACGGCAGCGATCGTCGTCAACGGTCCGTGTGTTTTCACGTAAGCCCCAAGGTCTTCCCCGGGAATGTATTCCATCACCAGGAAGTGTGTTCCCTGGGCTTCATCGGCATCGAACGCCGTGACGATATGCGGATGCGACAGACGGGCGACAGCGATGATCTCCCGACGAAACCGCTGCTGCATCTGCTCGTTCTCGGTGTACTTCGAAGAGAGCACTTTGAGAGCGACACGACGCTTCATACGACGATGTTCGGCGAGATAGACATCGCCCATCCCGCCGGCTCCGATGTGGTCGACGAGCACGTAGTTGCCGAGCAGCAGCGAATCGCCTTTGCCGGAATAGAGCCGCATCGCCTGGAAGCGAGTCAACAGTTTCGATTTGACGAGACTCTTGAGCCCCTCGGCGATGTCGAGATTCTCCCGGCGCCATTGAAGCAGAATCTCTTCGAGGCGATCCGCGGAAATCAGATCCATTTCGCGGAGTTGCTTCAGAATGCGAAGTGCGGAAGGACGACGATTGGTGGCGGCGGTGAGGGCGGACACGGGGAAACTCCTCGGGAGGACGTTTTCTTCCTGATCGGGCTCGACAGCACTTTCCGGCTGCCTTTCACTGACGAGCGAAACGATCCGAATGTCGCACTCTTCCTCAACTTTCTGCCCGATTTGTCGAAAATTTCCACACTTGTCCACTGAACCTGTTGCGAAACGCTACACATCACCCCGGCACTCAGGGTGTTTCCCTACTCCGTCGGATTCACAATCCGGCCGACGAACAGCAGCATTTCCGTCCGATTGTCGCGAATCACGAAGACGAACGGATGATCGGCTCGGAACACCTTGGGTTCTTCCGGCTCAATCGGGGCCGAGGTCGGAGCCATCACCACTCCCGTGGCAGCCGCCGCTTCCGTCCCCTTCTCGTTCACGTCGACGAACGCCTTGTGGTGGACCGCGGAGATAAACAGATCCCGTCCGCCGGTCATCCCCGAGAAGTCTGCGGCTTCGGCTTTGAAGGCCGTCGACATCCCCAGCTGCTGGAGAACCGAGCCGAGTTCAAACTGCGAGACTGTCTTGTACTTCGGCAGCGAAACGCGGACTTCGTTCTCGCGATACACCTCTTGAATCCAGGTCCGCACGTTCTCAGCCGTCATCTGCTCTTCCAGCTTCGCCAGTCCGTCGACTTCACGAGGCAGGAAGACGAACATCGAGAAGTTCCGCTCGGCGTACGGAAGTTCCAGCACCTGCAGCAGATCGTTCTCGCCGTACTGGAACGTCTCGGCCTGGAACATCATGTCGACGTCGATCTTCTCCTCGGCTGCGACATGGAACGGTTCCTTCTTCGTCCGCTCAGCATTGAAGGGCGAATCCCAGCTCCCCAGAAAGTACACGGCATTCGTCAGCACCAGCTTCGCATCGGGCGACAACCCGCCCTGGGGAATCAGATCCGTGATCTTCTTCTCGGTCTGTTTCGCGACCCAGTCATTGATTCTCTGTCGAGCGGCGTCTGACTTCGCGAAGTCGAGCTCCACCAGCTCGGCTCCGTAGTTTGTGCGCGTCACCTTCAGAAACTCGGGTCGAAACTCGTAGTTCTCCTGACCCCAGAGTCGATTCGCGATTTTGAGTTCGACACCCGTCTGCTTCGAAGGCTGCCGCCAGAATTCCTGCAGAACCTGCATCGCCTGATGAAGCTGTTCGGCATCCTTGGGAAAGTGCAGCGTCTTCGCCATCTCGGCCTGCGTCTCACCGGAGGCTCCGGCGTATGTCATTGCCAGCGCGAGCGAAATGCTCCCGGGCGAATAGAACAGATTCCCCTCTTCAGCGGCCAGTTTCGAATAGAGATCGAGCGCAAACTGATTGCTCCCCTCCACCGCCTGCACGGTGTCGTCAATCAGTCCGGTCTGCTGAGAAAGCGCATCTGCACTGACATAACCCTCGACGCCGGAATCCGACTGAATCAGCACATAGCTGCCGGCTTCTTCGAGAATGTCGACCCGTTCGCCGGCGGGAATGGTCCCATCAGCCGGGCGGCCCTGCTGTGGACCGTCCTTATAGTATTCCGCCTCGGCGATGAGTACGTGGCTTCTCGGAGTCTGATCCCCCTGATAGCGGGATCGATAGTTCTGCAGGGCCAGTTCGACCTGCTTGAGGTTCTGTCTCACCGTTGTGTGATCCACATCGTTGCCTTTCGAGCACCCCAGCGCAAGAAGTAAAAGCAGACCGCTCCACTGCATCCGTTCCATCGTCAACTCCTGCTATTCAATTCGGCCCAGGCCTATTCATCAGACACAAACGCGAAGCGAGGAACAAGCTGTCCTCGGGACTCGACTTTCTCTGTAAACATCGTCAGCGGCCGAACCCAGAGGCTGCGATCGCCATAATCCGTGCGATACACAACCAGCTCTTCTTCGGTCTCGCTGTGCCGAGCGACACCAAGGACGATGTATTCCGGGCCTTTGTAGTGCCGGTAGCGGCCCGTTCGAATTCGTTCCGTCATGATGGGGTATATACCTCGCTGATGTTCTCAGGGGATCACCTTAAAACTCGTCGGGCGACTCCCTTACGAATTCATTCTACAAGCGGCCGTGACATCTGAACATGCACAACCCAACCATCTGGTCCGGTTGGTCAACGTCTCAAATCTGCTGCTGTCTGCGAGGGGGAACCCTCATCGCCCGCTCCCGAGAAGACTTCCGGCGACCAACTCGACCTGACGCAACCTAGCGTTGAATACGTTCCGTTCGCGGTCACCTTCAGGAGTTCCTCATGAAACGATTTCATAAGTCCGAACAGACACGCCGACGCGGGGCCGCCCTGGTCGAGTTCGCGGTCGTCGCTCCACTACTGTTTACTCTCGTCTTCGCCATCATCGAATTTGGACGCCTGTTGATGGTCCAGCAGGTGATTACGAATGCGTCCCGCGAAGGAGCCCGACAGGCCATTCTCGACGGCTCCTCGGCCAGCCATGTTCGCCAGACGGTGACCGATCATCTGAATTCCTGCGGAGTCTCCGGAGCCACGATTCAGGTCACGCCCGGAACCGGGAAAGTCAGTTTCGGAAAGCCGTTAACGGTCTCCATTTCCGTCCCGTTCGACAAGGTTTCCTGGCTGCCGTCCCCCTTCTTCCTGAAAGGCCGCACGCTGCGAGCCAACACTGTTATGCGATCCGATGCGTCGTACTGAGATACGCATCTGATCGCGAAGAAAGCATCCCAAAGGTGACATCATGAGAGCTACACCTGTTGCATCGACTTCTGTTGACCACTCGACCCTGGCTGAATCTCGTCGCGGTGCGATTCTGGTGCTGATCGCCCTGCTCCTTCCTGTCTTGCTGGCAATGGTCGCCTTTGCGATTGATCTGGGCGCCATCTATCTGGTTCGCACGGAACTGCAGCGAAATGCCGACGCAGCCGCCCTGGCCGGCGTCTCCGCCCTGCGGCCCGTTGCCGATCCACACTTTCCGCTCAAGTCTCCACTGGCGTTGAATCTCGGCGTACCGGATGTACTCGCCGCTTCGCTGGGGCACGATTTGGAAACCTCAGTCACTCTGGCCGATACCGAGTTATCGATCATCAAACCGCAACAGAAGGTCCCACTCGAAGGGGCCTATGAGATGGCCGAGCTCTATGCCGGCCTGAACCCCGTGATGGGCGTTGCCCAGTTTCAACAGCGGCGGAATGATATCTCCGTCTTCTATCAGAAGACCCATATCGACAGCCCGCCCCTGTTGCCTCTGCCGGGCCTTCTCGGCAGTCTCACCGGAATCGTCGAAGATCTGCTGCTTGTGCCGCCCGACAACAGCGATCTCAATGCCGTCCGCGTCACCGCCCGTCGCGATGCCATCACGAATGAACCAATGACGCTCTTCTTCGGTCCGGCTCTTGGACACAAACTGGCCTCCGTGAAAGCGACCGCGACCGCGATGCGGTTCAAGGGTTACGGCATCCGACCGGGAGCCCGCATCCTCCCCTTCGCAATGGACATTACCGTCTGGCGAGCACTGCGGCTTGGCAACGGCGTCGTCAATGGCGTCCCGCTTGCCCAGCAGATTCTCGGTCCGGATGGCCGCCCGGTCATTCTGATCGATGAACAGGTCTGGAACCCGGACACCAATCAGGTCTCACGTGGCTCCGACGACATCTGGGAGGTGATCGTCCTCAACAAACCGGCCGAGCGACTTGAGCCTGTTGTGGAAGCAGTGGAGCCCCTCAACCCGTTGAAGAAACTCCTCGGCGGCCTGACCGGACAGTCCGATCCGCTTTCCGAAGCGGTCGACAGTCTGCTGAAAACCCCCGCGACCGTGGTCACGCTCAACTTCGCGGGTGGGTCCGGGGAACCGAGTGTTTCCGATGTTCGCCGCCAGGTGCTCGAAGGCGTGAACGACGACGACATCGGCGAGCGGCTCTATCTCCCCTTCACCCGCTACGGCGACGAATCGATCCCGCTCGACGTCTTCAGCGACCTCCGCTCGATCATTGGCGAGCCGCGAATCATTCCGCTCTTCGAGACCCTTTCCGGCACCGTCGGCAACAAAGTGCAGGGACTGCTGCAGATGGACGAACCCTACCGCATCGTCGGCTTCGGCGGCGTGGTCATCACCGAAGTCCGCGACCTCGGAGTCGCCCACTACGTGAAATTCCAGCCCGCCCCCATGATGAGCCAGTTCGTCCTCAAAGCCAGCCCCAACCAACCCGACAGCTACAGCGACTGCGTCTACACCTGCCCCCTGCTGGTCCATTGAGAAACAGTCCACCACAGTGGAACAACCGTACCGGCGGCAGGATGCCGCCGCCACAACTCAGCCGTAGGGTGCGTTTTAACGCACCAAGCCACACAGGACGCCATACACTATCGGCGTGACGAACTTTCCCGACGTACGTAAAGCTTTTCAATGGACGAGTCGCCTCGAATTGACGCGACAACAAACTGATCGTGAATCTGCTCCAATCGGATCTTCGATCCGACGGTGCGTCGAGACGCACCCTACCGGACCTCCGTTACATCGGTTCGATATCTGAGATGGCCATCAACAGTCGGATGAAGGCCTTCACCGAATCGATTGAAGCCGATTCCTGCATCGTGTGATAGCCGATGGTCGGGATCTGGAGCGTGGTGCCGCGGACCAGGCCGTTGCTGGCGGCGGTGATGCGGCCCATTTCCGTGCTTCCCAGCGAAGCTGGCTGGCGGCCCTCGGCGATGGCGAGTTCGTTGGCCTGTTCGATGTACCGGTCCTTGAATGAATAGCTGATGCCGAGCTCTTCGCAATAGGCACGGACACAATCCGTCGTTTCCGTGTCGAACGGAGCGTTCGCGTCCCGGGTTCGCAGCACCACATCCTGGTGGGCCACCGATTCCAGATCGGGGTAGGGGCTCGTATCGACTACGATCAGCTGGTTGTCGGACGAGCCGAAGCGGCGGAACCATTCGAGCAGATACCGCCAGCTGCGGCCCGATTCTTCCTGAGCCGTGAAAAAGCAGGTGCCTTCGAAGTTCATCGAGAACAGATGCACGAGCACGGCAGCCGTGAGGACGTTATCGAGCTGGCCAATGAGCCGCCCGTCCTGCACGGTGAGACGATCGGCAAAGGCGACCGGGGTGCCGGCGACAAGATGATCGAGGTCTTTCAGCTCAAAGATCAGGTTGTTGCGGAACTCGCAGATATAGGCCCGATCGACCACGCCCGATCCGCGATAGGCCCCGGACCAGGGTTCATAGGCCATTACCGGCTGGGAACCGAACCGGTCGACGATCTTGTTCATCAGCTGTTCGGAAACCGAGTTTCCCAGCAGATCGGACCGGTTCCCCGCGACGAAAGCGGCGTACTGAAACTCGTTCGGGCCCGTGCAAATCAACCCATGCCGGTCGATGTGAGCCGAGAACATGGTCGAGGACGGATCGGAACCGCGGGCGACGAGTACGCCGTCGTACCAGGTGACCACCGCTCCCCGCTCTTCGAGCAGTCGCTGGAGCACGCGAAAGAAGGAATGTTCGGCTCCGACCACGCACGGCTGGCGGATCAGTTCCTTGAGGACATCGACGAAATCACTATAGAACACAGCATCAGTCCGATTCAGAAGCATCATCGGCTGAGGATCGCGGTCGCACGATGATTCGGTCAGCGGTCGATATAGATTCCAGCCCGAGCGGTGTCAACAATTCCGCCAGCAGATCCGAAACCGATTGCCGCTTTCCCGCAAGTGTGACACGCTGCAGCCGCCGAGGATCGCCCGCCGGGATCGTTTCCGCATCAAACTCAATCGGCAGCCCTGCCAGTGCTTCGAGTTCAATGAGCACCTGCTGCAGTTGAGTCGGCGTGTTCAGCTCGAACGAGGCGATTTTCTGATTCAAACGCCGCAGCACGTCTTCTGTCGGTGGCTTTGGCTCCAGGGTATCGGTCATTTCGAGCTGAGGCAGTTCCGGCGTTGCGGTCGGGACCGGCTGTGGCGTCGACGTGGTCATCGCTGGCGGACCGATTGACTCAGCCGGCTCGGGTTCGCCAAGCTCTTTCGGATCGAGCGAGAGTCCGTCGGCCATGGCGGCCATGCGGCGGAAGATGACGGGATTGGTCTTGCTGCTCATCATTCGGACTGATCCGTCCGCCATCAGAATCGGCATGCTCTCGGGATTGCCGGAACCGAAGCCATCCGGTCCGTTCACGATCGGTTCGCGGGTCACGGGGCGAATTGAGTCGGCCGCGTTCGCCCACGAGGAAAGTCGATCGACCACGCCGCTCGCCATCCAGGTGTTCGACAGACCATCTTTGACATCCTCCACTCGCGTGGAACGTCCGAAGCCGAAAATCCCTGCTCGGGGGTCATCGACCGGCAATGTGGGGCCATCTGGACCGAGTCCGGCGATGCCGACGATGTGCGAAGCCGGGTAGCGATCGGCTCCCGCCAGTTGATCGACCTTGGGATTGAGCAAGTCTTCCCGGCTGCGACGCACAAAGCGATCGTTCGCCGAACTGTTCCACGGCTGGTTCCACTGCGGCTGAAACTTGCCGTTCGCTTCCAACGCCGGATCGAGACCGGCCAGCCAGCTCAGCCCTTCCGCAGGAGCGACGTCCGCTCGCCAGGTCGGTTGTGGGAAAGCCCCCTGCGTGCCGACCAGATCCGACATCCGCTGGCCCAGTGCTTTCAGCCGAGCCTCAAAGGTATCGGGAATCTCGGCAACGTCGGGCTGCACCGGCTCGGTCGACGTGGACTCCGGTTCGGGAACATCGCTCCGATTGTCTTCGGCATTCTGTTGAAGCGGAGCCACTTCCGGCAGCGGCGCGGAATTGTCGCTGCTGCTGCGAGTGAAGAGAAAGAACGCAACTCCAATCAGAAGCACGACCGGAACAACCAGCGACATGATCGAGCGTTGCGGCGCATGGGCAGCGAACGGATCCTCGTCGACGGGATTCCGTTTGTTCACGATGAGCTGGCCGAGTTCGTTCACCTGCACCGTGAGCGGAGCCTGACACTCGGGGCATTCGAGATCATGCTCCGAGGTGCCCCGCTCGTGAATACGCAGACGAGCCGCACATTCCGGGCAGACAAATTCTCCAGTCACAACGGCCATGGGCATCCCTTTCCACCGGCACCGTTTTTCTGAGTAAAGTTCCTACTTTTTCCGCGGACGCTGCCGCGCTTCCCAGTATTCATCGGTGTCCCAGACCGGTCCGGCTGACTGAACCCGCTGATATTTCTCCACCAATTGCGATTTCATCCGCTCCAGACGCTCCGGCTCCTGTTTCGAGAGGTCGTTTTTCTCGCCGATGTCCTCGGCAATGTTGTAAAGCTCGAACTTCACCAGCTGAGCCGTCTTGATCAGCTTCTGCGTCTCGGCATTCACATTACCGCCGAATTTGCCCCCGGACTTCACAATGTGCGGAGCATCCCAGTGAGCAACAATCTTCCAGTCCCCGTCCCGCATCGCCACGAGCGGATCGCTGTAGGCCCGGTAATAGTGCCAGAACAGCGGCTGTTCCCGGTCGACGTCGCTCCCCTTGAGAGCCGCGGTGATATCGGTTCCGTCGAGCGGAATGTCTTTCGGCACCTCGACATCGGCCAGATTGCAGAAGGTCGGCAGGAGATCGAGAGCACAGACCGGCATGCTCGGCGTTTGCCCGGCTTCAATCGTTCCGGTCCAGCGGGCGATCCCGGCCACGCGGATGCCGCCATCGTAGATGTGCAGTTTCATCCCCCGCAGCGGCCCGGGAGTCCCATACGATCGATTCGCCGTGCGATACCGGTTCAGCGTTTCCGGACCGTTGTCCGACGTGAAGACCACGAGCGTATCTTCGGCCAGCTTCAATTCGTCCAGCGTCTTCATCAGCCGTCCGACTGCGAGATCGATGTTGGCGACGTTCGCGAAGTACTGGGCTTCATCTTCGTTCTCGGCGACATCGCGATACTCGGCGACCAGATCATCCGGGCTTTCGACCGGCTCGTGGGGCTCGTGGAAACAGACATGCAGAAAGAACGGCTCCTCCGAGTCCTGCTTCTGCTGATGCTTCAACCAGCGGATCGCCTCGTCCGCCACCAGCTGACACGAAAACCCTTCCAGCGGGCCGACCTTCTGACCGTTCCGCACGAAGTTGACCGGATTCTCGTGACGGGGGGCGGCGTTGTTCTGCGTCGCGAACCAGTGCTGGAACCCGTTGTGGTTCGGCTGGTCCTGAGTCGGTTCGTTGAACTCGCCATTGCAGTGCCATTTGCCACAAACGGCCGTCGCATAGCCGGCGTCCCGCAACAGGGTTGCGATCGTGGGGATCTCCTTCTTGAGATACATCGGATGCCCTTCCGGGATCCAGTCGTAAATGCCGACCCGATTCGGCGTCTGCCCGGTCAGCAGGCCCGCCCGCGATGACGAACAGACCGGAGCAGTGCTGTAGAAATCGGTGAAGCGAATCCCCTGATCGGCCAGCTGATTCAGGTGCGGCGTCTTGATGTGCGGATGCCCGTAGCATTCGAGATCGCCATAGCCGAGATCGTCGCAGAGGATCACCAGAAAATTGGGCCGAGCCGCTTCTGACCACTGCAGTGGACTGAGCACAAACGCGAGAAGGACAATCATCTGCAGAGCACGAATCATGACACGGTTCCTGTTCCAGAGCGAAGAGTACATCGAGACCCCGTCCACACTACAGAGCATCCGCTATTTCAGGCAAGCCACTCTCCGAACGAGAGCCAGGAGATCCCCTCCCCGGGGGTCTGCCATCGCCGAAGATTCGCGAATCTTCTTGATCTTCTCATCGCCGACTGATAACACTGTACTTGCGACGACTGAAAAGCGACGGCAGAAATCGGACCGCGATCGCGGTGACCGGGCCGTTCCCTGTGTTGATCGCATCGTTCTCATCACCCAGTCTCCACGAGGTGCACATGCCGATTACCATGAACGATCTGACCATCAGCCCTGAGGGCGTTGACATGAACTCGCTTCTCAGCGACTGGTCCTGGGCCATGCCCGAGCCGCTTCGCCCAGTCCTGCTCACGGCTATGGGAGATGCGTTCGCTCAGGGTGAGTCGGGTTCGGTGTACTTCGTCGATATGGTCGAGGGAACAATCAACCCGGTCGCCGATGATGGAGCTTCGTTCCAATCGCTGCTGTCCGACAAGCAGTTCGTCACCAATTACATGTTTCCCTCGCGGATCGTGCAGCTGCGGAACGCCGGAAAAACGCTCGACTCCCAGCAGGTCTACAGCCACAAGCAACCGCTCGTCCTCGGCGGCGACGACGACACGGACAACGTCGAAACCGTCGACGTGAGCGTTCATGTCAGCATCCACGGCCAGATCCATCGTCAGGTCAAAGACCTTCCGGACGGAGCCTCGATCGACGACATCAAGATTGAATAGCACTCAGAGAGCGACTCTGTGCTTCCCGTAACCACTTCGTCTTAACTATGGCGGTGAGGTTCACCACAGAGACACACTTGTTGAACGCAGTGACAACATTTCCAGATCGTTCAGCGTCCGGCATAACGCAAAGGAGCTTCCGGGTGGGCCAGGATCAAGCGGAAATCACACGGCGAACAGCCGCTGCTCTGGACGCAATCCAGAAGGTGTTCGCCGAGGGCGACGACGCCGTCACCCTCTTCGTATCTCACCATCTCGAAGAGATTGAAGAGGCTTACTGGCAGAAACACGCCGGGACGCCCCATCCGACCGATCAGCAGGTGCTTGATCTCCTCGTCCTCGCGGACCACTGGGATGAAGACGACGACGAAGGAATTCAAACGTTCGACTTCACTCTCCCCGGCGACGCAACCAATTATCTGATCTCGGTCTACTTCACCGACGACGGACAGGTCGACGACGTCACGATGGAAAGCTGACTCTGTGCCGCCCTTCGAGAGTCTGCGGCTTCGTGTGCACCCCGATGTAGAATCGACGGGCATGAGGAGTTTGGTCGACCACAGAGACACAGAGGACACGGAGAGCTGCTGGTTCAACAACGTCAATGAAGAATGAACGACATCCTCCTGGCTCCAGTGGACGTCAGGATTTTTTAAGCAAACGTCAGCCGAACAAGGGACTGTCTCTGTGATTGACTGGACTCTCGTTGACCGCAGCCGCAACATTGTAAGACCGCTCAACGAACGGCAAACGTGCGCACAATAATATTTGGAACGGTGGGTTCATTCCAAAAACAAAGCCGGTCTTCCGACTTCTACGGGCGACCGCTCTACAGGTCTTATCGCCCCTTGGAACTTGCCATTTCTTCGTGGCGGTAATCATCGAACACTATTGGCAGGTCGCCTACTGTACGATTTTCTGAGTGACAATCTAACAGTTGGCTGATAAAATCTGTGTCCCGAACAATTGCACGCATGTTCCGTAGTGCCAACCTCACACCGAACAATGAAAACCCTTCACTAGATCCGACGTGCATCCGCACTCATTAGAGCTCCAAATGCGTTCCCGATACACCCCCCAACTCGTAGAACTCTGTTTTTCGGCAGCTCATTCTTCGTTTTGGCGGCGGAAGACACTTCGACGTTTTCTAGCACAATGTGGGATCTCCAATGAAGTCCTCTCAACATGGTATGGCGACGAAACGAAACGAGAGTTCCTCGAAAGATTGTTTGCTCAGCTGCCCAACACCGAGGCTGGCCGTACGACCCTTCTACGACTTGCGAAATCACTTGCGGAACAGGACGTATTCCCGGATCTGAAAGGTTGGGAAGAATCCGAACACATGTTGGGGACTGCTACTGAAGCGGTGTCCGCGCTACGACAATACTTGAATTCACAAGAAGCCCAAATTGCCAACGAGAAACAACGCCAAGAAGCAAGAGAACGTCACTACGAACAGCAATTGGCCGCCGCCCATTCCCAACAAACATTGAAGACGTTACGTGACCGTCTTGATGCCCTGTGCACAGAACTGGGCTCACAGCAGGCGGGCTATGCTTTTCAAGATTGGTTCTATGAACTCGCTGACTACTTTGAGATCCAGAATCGCCGTCCGTATTGGCATGGTGGAAGGCAAATTGACGGATCAGTCACAATCGGTGACACAACGTATCTTACCGAGTTAAAATTCACGACTGGCCAATCGGATGCCCCTGAAATTGACGTTTTTCGTCGTAAGGTTGATACCAAGGCCGATAACACCATGGGTATCCATGTTTCCATTTCTGGCTATTCGTCTGTTGCTATATCTGAGGCATCTGGTCCCAGAACCACTCTACTTCTATTCGACTTTAACCACCTTTACCTCGTATTGGCGGGGACAATGACATTAAGTGAGGTTATCGAGCGTGCGCGGAGGCATTGCTCTCAGACCGGCGAGGCATATTTAGCTGTTTCCAACATAATAGCCTAACGTAATCACGCCGCGAGCCCCAACCGTGCGGCGTTCTCTTGAAACCGTGACACCATGGATTTGCCACGCGAGAACGAAACGATATTCCAGCCTGACAATGACTGGCAGAACAACGCGTGCTTGAGATCCGTCACCTTATCGCTCCGCGACTACGGGGAAAACTACAGAGAATCAGCAGACGCACTTATTGATGCGGCCCTGAATGATCACATCGACATCGATTCGGTAGTGCATCCGGTTATCTTTCTTTATCGGCAGTACCTCGAATTGATTCTCAAGGACATCATCTTCCGCACAGGTGTAATCCAAGACGTCAACGACGAATACCCCATGTCGCACAGTTTCAACGTCTTGTGGCCAAGAGCCAAGTCACGATTGAGAACACACTTCGGCGAGGACGCTCCGGAACAGCTCAATTACTTAGACTCGGTTTTTGAGGAGTTCACGCGTTACGACCCTGATTCGACTGCGTTCCGCTACCCATTTCACAAGAACGGTAACCGGAATTTGACGAACCTAGAGATCATTAATCTACGACATGTCCGGGAAACGATGCAACGCATTGCCCGGTTCCTTTCGATGATTGGGGGACACGTCGAAGAACAGCTTCAGATGAAACTCAACAGAACCCCGAGCACTTCCTACGACTTCGAGGCTGGCGGCAACAGTTGAATACAGACGTCCGCAATTGTGATGTTTAGGCCATTCTGTCACCTTTGAAACGCGCGTCGCCTGGTGCCACGTAGATAAGCGAAAGCCGATTCCCAGAATCGCATAAAAAAATCACGCCTGTTTTCGCAGGCGTGATTTGTCGTTTCCGCAGCGGCTCGGGGATTAGCCTTCGAGGTCGTCGGCGTCGACTTCGATGGTGCCGACATCGACGGTTTCACCGTCTTTGATTTCGACGTCGAGGCCGCGTTCGATGTAGCCGACACGTTCGTGCCAGATACGGAAGGTGTGTTCGCCTTCCGGCACGTTCTCGATTTTGAACTCACCCTTTTCGTTTGTGACAACGGCATACGGGTGATCAACGACCATCCAGTAAGCGGTCATCCAGGGGTGGATGTCGCATTTGACCTGCATCGGCAGGAGTTCGGCCTGCGGGTACTCGAGCTCAACCCCTTTGGTGTCGTTGGCGCCGACCAGCAGGTTGTGCGGCGAGTTCTTCAGCGGGTAGGTGTGGACGTTGTGTCCGCAGGCATCGTTGGAGATCACGTTGACCTTCTGGTCGGTCCGCACGACCAGCGAGCGAGGGAAGAACTCACAGCCCTTCTGGTCGAAAACGACCTTCGGCTCGGCCGGCTTCTGCAGATCCGGATGGATGTCTGGGGTGCCGCGACGCTGATACAGATAAACGAAGCAGTTGGCCAGCTCGCCATTTTCGCCAACGACGACCGAGCGATCGGGAATCGCATTGACGGCACAGACCGACGCATCTTTCACGTTGGCGCCTTTGGCGACCAGTTCCGGCGGGTTCGGAGCATCGCCCTTAACCTTGATCTTTCCGGTCACGGTTCCCCAGCCCTCGGCGAAACAGGGCGCAGCAGCGGCTACAACAGCCAGCATCAGGCTGAATACCAGAGATTTTCTCATGAGAAACTCCTCGTCTTTCAGATCTCTTCTAGAATGTGTCACGATATAAGCCGACCGCACCGGTGGGTTTCTTTTGCTCGCAGCAGGCGGGTGCTGCCGGAGGGTGGGTCGTGTGGGCACCATCAACTGGTGAGACGGAGACCGGAACGCACGTATCTGTACAGGCCGATCTCCCGCAGGCAGGATGTCATATCACGCCCCATCTTACCAGCGAACAAACATAACGGCGAGTGTTTATTTACCGAAATTCCCTGCCACTACTGAATTTTGGGTACGTGGGGCGCATAATGCACGCCCAGTTTTCCCAACTTTTTCGACACCGACTCCAAACCGATTCTTAAGCGACATGCCTGCCAAGAAAAAGACCGCCTCCAAAGCTTCCGCCGCATCCTCCAAGTCGACCGGTCCGCGTTACTGGCTGATGAAATCGGAGGAAAGCTGCTACTCGATCGATCATCTCGCCGCCGAGAAGAACAAGACCACGTTCTGGGACGGCATCCGCAACTACCAGGCACGAAACATGTTGCGGGACGAGATCAAGAAAGGGGACGGCGTGCTGTTTTACCACAGCAACTGCGATCCGCTCGTGATCGCCGGCACGGCCAAAGTAGTGAAAGAAGGCTACGCCGATCACACCGCTTTTGATCCGGTCGAGAAGCATTACGATCCCAAGAGCGATCCAGACAACCCGACCTGGTACATGGTCGATATCAAGCTGGTGAAGAAGTTCCCTGAACCGGTGACTCGCGACATGCTGAAAGAAGACCCCGTCACGAAGAACATGATGGTGCTCGCCCGCGGTTCACGGCTTTCCGTGCAACCGGTCACGGAAGAGGAATGGAATGCCGTTCATCGCCTCGCCGGCATTCAACCGTAGTCGGCGACACCTGTTCGCTCAGCTTCGCTCGTTCTCGGTTTCGCGAACGAGAAGTTCCCAGCGTTCGCCCCGGGCTTCGTAGTGGGTGAACTCGTTGAAGCTGGGGAAACCCGGGGAGAGGAGAATCTGGTCGCCCTCTCCCGAATGCTGCCAGCACCAGTCCCAGGCATCGCGAAGCGTCTCGGCTTCTTCCAGCTGCAGTTGAGGGGAGAACTCGTGCAGTTCGTCGAGCAACGTTTCACCAGCGGGGCCCATACAGGCGATGCCACGAAGATGCCGGCAACGTGCGATACTCTGCAGCAGTTCGTCGGTGTCATCGGCCGATTTCGCACCGCCGAGGACCAGCCAGGCCGGACCGGTCAACGACTGTAGAGCGGCCTGGGTCGCCATCGGCGAGGTCGCTTTGGAATCGTTGATGACAATCCGCTTTAGCGAGTTCGGAATCCGCTGCAGCCGATGGGGCAATCCGCCATACGAATGCAGAGCCCGTCGGCTGCAGGCGACGTTCACCCCCAGCCAGTCGGCAACACTCAACGCGGCGGCCGCGTTGCGGCAATCGTGTTCGGGCCAATGCTCGGGCACTTCCGGGAAGCGAACCTGGGAGAAGTAGATCCGCGTTCCTTCCCCCGGCCAGTCGCGTCCCGACATATGATTTGGCAAAACGGCGGCATCGGCGCGCGTCTGGGCGGCGAACAGCCGCGCTTTGGCGTCTCGATAATTCTCGAACGAGACGTGCCATTCCAGATGATGCGGACTCAGATTCGTAAGGACCGCGGCGACGAATCGGGGCGATTGAGTTTCCAGGTAGTGCAGCTGGAAGCTGCTTAACTCGAGAACCACAAAATCTTCATTGTGAATCTCGTGCAGCTTCGGCAGCAGACTGGAGCCAATGTTTCCGCCGAAGTGAGCCCCCAATCCGGCTGCCCTCAGGATATGAGTCAGCATCGCCCCGGTGGTCGATTTTCCGACCGTGCCGGAGATGGCGATCACACGAGCCGGGCAGGCATCCAGGAACAGCCCGATTTCAGTCAGCAGCGGAATCTTCTGAGCCAGAGCGGCCTGCACGCAGGGATGCCGCGGAAGGATGGCCGGGGAGACGAGCACGGCATCGCAGTCCTGCACGTCTTCTTCCACCTGCGGCCGGAACTGGACGCGAACCTGGGGATAATCGGCAATTCGATCGAGGGAATCCCGCAGGGTGGCCGGATCGCCGCTGTCGGTGACAAGGATGTCTGCACCGGCTCGGGCGAGATACTCGATGGCCGCGAGCTGCCCGCCGAAGCGGCCCAACCCGAGTGCACAGATCCGTTTCCCCTCCCAATCCACGTTCGCCTGTCTCCGCGGGAATGCTGTTGATTGTTTCTCAAGATTGCTATTCTACACCCGTTCCCACGCACATCTTACAGCTCGGTACGACTGATCACAAAGTCGGGCGCTCCCGTTCTCTCCATTTCGTCGTGTCGATTAGAAGACAAGCTCATGTCGTTGCCGAATCTGCCTCAGATCGTTCTCAAGCCGCAGCGCGCTCAACCGTTCTATTCGGGACACCCCTGGGTCTTCGCCGGTGCGATTGCCGAAATCCCCGAGGGACTCGAAGTGGGCGACGAAGTTCTCCTCGTCTCGCGCGAAGGGAAAGGCATCGCCCGGGGACTTTACAATGCCGAGAGCCAAATCCGCGTGCGGCTCTACTCGTGGAACATCGACCAGCCGCTCGATGAGCAGTTCTGGCAGGACCGAATTCGAGCCGCGATCGCCCTTCGCCGTCAGCTGTTTCCCGATGACAACTCGTTCCGTGCCTGCCGCATGGTCTTCAGTGAAGCCGACGGACTTTCCGGACTCATTGTCGACCGCTTTGGCGACTGGCTCAGCGTCCAGTTGACCAGCCAGGCTCTGGCAACTCGCAAGGACATTTTCGTCAAAGAACTCGACGACCAGCTCGATCCGCTCGGCATCTATCTGCGAACCGAGAAAGGCATGACGGCAGCCGAAGGGTTGATCCTGCAGGATGGATCGCTGCTCGGCGATCCTCCTCCCTCGCCCCTGTTCATTGTCGAGAACGATCTCGACTACAACATCAATCTTCAGGAAGGTCAGAAGACCGGCTTCTATTACGATCAGCGTAACAACCGCCGGGCGGCGGCTCGTTATCTGCATGGCGAAGTCCTCGACATCTGCTGCTACACCGGAGGCTTCACGCTCAATGCCCTGAAGCATGGGAAGGCAACGCATGTCACGGGAGTGGACTCCTCGGCGGCAGCACTTCAGCTCGCCGAAGAGAATGCCCGCTTGAATGAGTTGACCGACCGCTGCGATTTCGTCGAAGCCGACTCGCTGAAGTATTTGACATCCGGCAGCAAGACTTACGACGGCATCATCCTCGATCCGCCCAAGTTTGCCCGCAGCCGCCGGGGGATCGATCGCGCGTTGAAGGCTTACTTCAAATGGAACGTTGCCGCATTGCGGCGGATCAACCCCGGTGGAATCCTTGTCACCTGCAGTTGCTCGGGACTGGTGTCGCACGATGAGTTCGTCGATACGCTCCGCTCTGCAGCTGTGGAAGCAGGACGCTTCCTTCGCATTCTCGAAGACCGCGGCCAGGCCCCGGATCATCCGATCAACGTCTTCTGCCCGGAGAGTGCGTATCTCAAGTGCCTGATCTGCGTGGTCGAATGATGCCCGAGATTCCTGAAGCGACGAGTCGGCGGCCGCAAATGCGGATGGGGCCGACCGTCTGCCTGGGAATCCTCACTATCTTCACCGCCACTCTCGCAGCCGGCAGCCTGGAATATCCCCGGTTCGCGCTGGCCTTCGCCGTCCTCGCACTGGTGTCGCTACTCGCCATCTGGTTTCGCGTGGGATGGGTCGTCGCCCTGACTATGACAGGCGGTCTGTACGGCTTCTTCGACCTGGCGCCCGTGCTGAAAGGCGAGCCGCTGCAGTCGGTCTACTATCTTCGCGCCGTCGCAATTGTAACGGGAACAGGGTGCGGCTTTCTCGTTGGACTGCTGCTCGAGATTTGTTCTTGTAGAATACACCGTGAGAAATAACTGATATTTCGATCGAGATCCCATTCCGGAGAACTCTCATGAAAGCTACTGCGATTGTTATTCTCCTGCTGCTGACCGCGTCCGCTTCCGCCAGTGAGCCGGCCCAGCATCCCGTGACCGTTGAACTCGGCCCCAAAGCATATCGCGACGGTGATGTCATTCAGATTCTCGAGGTGACAAGCACATCTCCACGGCTCGAACAGGGGGATACCATCACCGTGCGCGGGAAGGCGGGACTCGACAGTCAGTCCGAAGCGAGACTCTGCCTGTTTCTCACTCAGACGGAAGGCAACGGAGCCGAAGAAGTCGAGCCTGCCCAGCAGGTTGTTGTGCCGAACGGACTGAGTGAGTTCGAGCTAACGATTACGGTCAAACATCGCGGTCTTCTACATCTCACGTTCTACGATCCGCAGAAGGGCACACCGTTTGGCGGAGTTTACTTCGGAACCCGGAAACAGATGCAGCCGCTCTCCTCGACGCTGGTCAAACACTACTGCAATTGAAACCCAAAGCCCTTACGCAACTTATTTGTTGCACAATGCCCCGCGAGACGATAGGGTGAATAATCGGCCACTTTTTCCGACCGCCTGTCGATCCCGGGCCGGGCCGATCGTCTACTGAGTGTTGACCTCACTTCTTCTCTTCAGGGAGCTCTGCGATGAATCTGCGTACGATCTGTGTTTCGACGATGCTCATGGTTCTACTGGCCGGAGGACTGACAGCTGAAGAAACGCCTCAGCTTCCTCAGCCGTCTGAGGAGCATCAGTGGTTGAAGAAGTTTGAAGGGACCTGGAAGACTCAGGCCAAAGCGGAAGCCGGGCCGAACATGCCGGCTATGGAATGTTCCGGCACGATTAAATCGCAGATGCTGGGCGGCTTCTGGGTGTTGAACGAGATGACCAGCGAAGCGGGCGGGATGACGTGCCGCGGCGTGCAGACGATCGGATACAATCCGGAGAAGAAAAAGTTCGTCGGCACCTGGGTCGATTCGATGACCAACCACATGTGGCAATACGAAGGGACGCTGAACGAATCGGGAACTACGCTGACACTCTCCGCCGAAGGGCCGAACATTATGGCGGGCGGCGAGATGATGGAGTTCCAGGACGTCTACGAATTCACGTCCGATGATGAAGTCCGCATCTCCTCCCGCATGCTCGGCAAGGACGGAGAATGGGTCACCTTCATGCAGGGTACCGGCAAGCGAGTGAAATGAAAATCGGGGCCTGCTCACAACAGCGTGGCCAGGCCCCGTCGTTTCTGACTGGACGTTTACTCCAGCGGGAAGTCGATCTGGTTTTCGTCGCTTCCGACCGTGGCGGTCAGCCCCGAGGTCGCATCCCGGCTGTACTTGTCCGGAATCAGCGGCTTCGGCTCGGTCGCCATGTCTTCCGGCAGTCCCGTCCCCATGTCGAGTGCGGTGATTGTCACCTTGTGCTCCCCAAGAACGGCGCCATCGGCGCTGAAATACGTCTTCATCACATAGGTGCCATCGGGCTGAATCTGACCGGTTGCCGGCGGACCGCCCGCCACGGGAATAAACATCACCGTGCCGGTCGTCACCGGCTTGCCCTGATAACTGACCATTCCGTGAACCTTGGCCGTCTGGGCCAGATCGCTCGAGGATTCACACCCCGACAGACCGGCGAGAATCAGGACGAGAGCAACAGACGACACAACGCGAGAACGCAATAGACCGAACATAATTGAGACTCTTTGAACGAAGAGTAAATGAGGAGTCCTTGAAGTCGAATCGCGGGCCTTACAGCTCGCCGATCACTTCGCCTTCACCGCGGGTCGAGAGCCGCTTCAACACGTCGAGATCCATGAATTCGCTGAGGAACTGCGTGCTGCCGTCACAGAACAGGAACTGAGCTCCCCCGGCGTGGGTACTGGTGAACGGAGTGTTGTTTGTGGCGAACGAACCGGTGTAGTTGATCGGGTACTGAATGTACTTGTTGTCGATCTGCAGGAAGCCGGCTCCGGAGTAGTAGTAATAGCCCCAGGTCCAGGGCTGAATCCCACCCCAACCCGCCTTTTGACCAGCCGTCCAGCCATCGGAACTGGACGATTCACCAAGCAGAATCGTATTGGTCGTTCCGTCGGTGATGTGAGCCATCCGCACCTTGCTGGTCGGATAGATGATGCCCGACGTGCTGTAGTCACGCCCCGAGCTCGAACCGGCGATGATGCCAACATCGGAAGATCCGCCGTTGCCGCGATAGTGCAACGCTCCATGACTGGCCACCCAGGGGAGCGACGAGATCTGAATGTCGGGACTCGTGTTGCCCAGCGGCGACGACGGACAGGCCAGAGTCGGAACAGGAGTCGTGTAAGGGACGGAATCGCCGTAATGAGGGGCGGACGTATACCGCCACGGCGTCGATGTCACGAGGGCATCCCGCGACAGCGAGTTCATTTCGTCATACATGGCCCCTTCTTCGAGAAACGGGAAGATCCGGGCCGCCCAGCCAATGCGATAGCTTGTCACCTGCAGACCGCCGGGCGGAAACACGCCGTGCACATCGTGATAGTTGTGCAGCGCCAGTCCAAGCTGCTTCAGGTTGTTCTTGCACTGGGTCCGGCGAGCCGCTTCCCGAGCCTGCTGAACGGCTGGGAGCAGCAGGGCTACCAGAATCGCAATAATCGCGATTACAACTAACAGTTCAATCAGAGTGAATCCGCGAGAGAAGTGTGGAGAGCGTTTCATCAACATGTCCTTATTGCCCGATCATGAAGTGGAAAATGAATTCGGTCGGATGGAAAGTTTCGTTTTCAGACTCACCGTCGCTGCTGCGGATTGCCGCAGGGCTGCCCGTTTCGTAGTCGACTCAACAACGCGTGGGTGAATCCATGGAAGGTTACAGAGAGGAATAACACGGGGATAAAGAGGTCTTACCAATCTGAAAGACAATAAAGCACATCCCGTGCCACTGCGACTTGCCCCTGCGGGGTGGGAACGCCGCCTCCGATTCGGTTATGATTTTCTCACCGGCACACCACCCTCAACCGTCCCCCCATCCGGAGAGCGATTATGCCAGCTGCTTCCTTCCAGACGTCTCGTCGAAGTTTTCTTCAGTCTGCGGCGGGAGCCGCGGCTCTTGCCACGTTCGGCTCGCCCGCCTTTCTCCGAGCCAGTCAACTCGAGAAGCTCAATGTCGCCTTCATCGGCGTCGGCGGACGAGGCGGTGCGAATCTGAAAGCGGTCACCGCTGACCCCGATGTCAACGTCGTCGCCCTCTGCGATGTGAACGAACAGAACCTGGGCAACGCCGCCCGACTCTTCCCCCAAAGCCGCAAATACATCGACTTCCGCAAACTCTACGAAGACGGCACCGACGATATCGACGCGGTCGTCGTCAGCACGCCGGAACATACGCATGCTTACGCCACGATGCCTGCCCTCCTCCGTGGCAAGCACGTTTATTGCGAGAAGCCGCTGACGCACAACGTCGAAGAAGCCCGCCTCGTCACGCAGGCCGCTGCCAAAGCGAATGTCGCCACGCAGATGGGCACGCAGATTCACGCCGGCTCCAATTACCGCCGCGTCGTCGAAGCGATTCAGTCCGGTGCGATTGGTGATGTCACCGAATGTCATGTCTGGGTTTCGCGCGCATGGGGACGTCAGTCGGCTGAAGATGCCGCGACGAACAAAGACCGTGTTCATACGCTGGAGCGTCCGACCACAGCCGATCCGATTCCCGATTATCTGAACTGGGACCTGTGGCTCGGCCCCGCGAAAGAGCGTCCGTTTAACAATGTCTATTTCCCCGGCCCGAAGTGGTATCGCTGGTGGGACTTCGGCAACGGCACCATGTCTGACCTCGGCAGCCACTGGATCGATCTCCCCTTCTGGGCCATGCAGCTCGATGCTCCGCGGACGATCGAAGCCTTCGGCCCGGAACCGCATCCGGAGATCGCCCCGGCGTCGATGCATGTCCGTTACGAATACGGCTCCCGCGGAAAGCTTCCCCCCTGTTCGCTCACCTGGTATCAGGGCGCCGACAAGCCGGAGATCTGGACGAAGGGCGAGATTCCGCAGTGGGGCAACGGCGTGCTGTTCATCGGCACGAAAGGAATGCTGCTCTCCGACTACGGCAAGCACGTCCTGCTCCCCGAAGACAAGTTCGCGGACTTCGAACCGCCCGAACAGTTCCTCGGCGACTCCCCGGGCCAGCATCAGGAATGGGTCAACGCCTGCAAGAACGGCACACCGACCGGCAGCCCCTTCAGCTACGCCGGCCCACTGACCGAAGCCAACCACCTCGGCAACGTCGCATTCCGAGCCGGCCAGAAAATCCACTGGGATGCCGAAGCAATGAAGATCACCAACGTCTCCTCAGCCAATCAATACCTGAGCAGAGACCCCAGAAAAGGCTGGAGCCTGAAAGGTTAAGAACCGGGCCGGGTGCCATGCCCACGCTCGCGTGGGCATGCTTTGTTGAATCGCACGGCCCTACTGCGTTCCCTTATTCAATCGCCGTAACAAGCCAGGCCTTCAATGAATCGGCAGCCCATCGCCACGATTGGAGCGATCCTCAGAATCACGCCGATGGATGGGCTCCAGGTCGACCTGGAGCCCGACTCCGAAGGCGTTTTCATCAACGATTACTCGCCGTTCGAGTTTCAGGTGGAAGGCCGACTGGAAGACGGACAGATCTTCTACGGGCTTTTCGGTCCCGTCGTATCTGGCCCCAGGATCTACAATCGGCTCGATCTTCGCGGGCTGACATGCAACATCATTCTCAGGGACGACGGAGCAGACTGGCGAATCGAGAATGAAGGCACGGCTCGGTTCATCATCGGCCCCTCCACGGTCGAACGAGACCACCGCTACGACTTTCGCCATCCGTTCGGAACTCGGATGAATTGCACTCCAGTTGTCTCTTCTCTTGGTACAATTGAAGTCATCCAAACCGACGACCACTAAATCGGATCCCGGGTGCCATGCCCACGCTCGCGTGGGCATGCTTTGTCCAACCACTTTCCAGAGCGCTACCCATGAGACTCCCATTTTCACTCTCACTGCTGGCAATCACCGTCTGTAGCCTCTCCCCTTCAGCCGCCCGGGCGGACGACAAACCCGGGGTCTCAGCCGAGGCGTTGCGAAACACGGTCGCGAAGAGCCTCCCCTATCTTGAAACGGCTGGCGTCGCCTGGATTGAGGAGAAGGATTGCGTCTCCTGCCACCGCGTCAGTTTTCAGAGCTGGAGCTATAACGCCGCCGCTGCCCGGGGCTTTTCAGAAACCGAGACCAAAGCCCGCACCTGGCTCGACTGGTCGGTGGCCAAATCGCTGGAGCCGAACCTGGAGACGGAAAAGATCTCCGGCGAGACTAACATCGACGGACTCTCCCAGCTCCTGCTCGGACATCGCGCCGGGACCACCGTGCCTATGAAGGAGAACGAACAGCAGCAGTTCGTCGAACTGATTCTGAAAACTCAACTCGAAGACGGCTCCTGGGTTGCCGCCGGTCAGCTGCCGATGCAGAAGCGCCCCAAACGCGAAACCGCCGAAGTCAGCACGATGTGGAACCTCCTTGCTCTCCACACGGCTGGCGACTCCACGGACGTGGACGCCGCGATTCAGCGCGCCAAAGCGTGGCTCGCCGAGGCCAAACCGGCTGTCAGCTCCGAATGGCACGCCGTCCGACTGCTGCTGGCCGATATGGAGAACAACGAGTCGGTTCGCGAAACAGAGCTGGAAAAACTGCGATCTTTGCAGCGGGAAGACGGCGGCTGGGGCTGGCTGATCGACGCCGAAAGCGACGCCCTCGCCACCGGCCAGGCCCTGTATGCACTCGCAGCCGTCGGCGTTGATTCACCGGATCCGGCCATCGTCCGCGCTCAACAGTACCTCATCAGCACCCAGACCGAAGACGGCTCCTGGCCCGTCCACGGCACCAAAGAGAAGAAGAAGGACCAGGTCGAAGAAACCGCCACCTACTGGGGCACCGCATGGGCAGTAATCGCTCTGCTCGAGACGATGGAGTAATCAGCCGTAGGTCAGGCACTGCCTGACGAGCATTGAACGACGCTCGAAGCAATCGCGTCAGGCGGTGCCTGACCTACGAGAGCAACAATGGAATCGATTGGACAGATTCGCTGGTCAGGTCACGGTACAGCCAGCTCACGCTGGTACAATAACGTTTCGCAGAAAGTCAGATCGCTTCGATGAATCCAAACGATTTAATCGAACAATACTCGATCATGATCTATGAGCCTCCGTTAATTCACTTGCGCGAGGATGGCACGATCCGCGATCTCTCGAATCCTCTTTCGGTCATCATGCTGATCATTGACTTCGATTCTGAAGTCTCGATGAATGGGATCAACAACTTCATTGGCAACAGTACCGGGCGATTCGCTCATGAAACCGTTAGAGCCTTACAGATCATTGGTTGTGATCCCGAGGCCGCTCGACTTCAACAGATACTCGATATTGCCGAGACCGCTGGAATGACGCATGAGGCCATCCAGCAGGAACGCTCGGGTCTGGGTCCGTTCGCGGTGACCAGTTTTTCCGAATTGCATGGCGACAAATGGGACGCAGCGTGCGCCGAAATCGACACGATTGAATCGGAGATCGACTATTCAGGAATTAGCCGCCATGCCACGAAATTCGTCGCGACTCATGCGGACGTGTTCGAAGCCGCCATTGGACATGCGAGCTGACGATGAAGGCTGAGAAGCAACCACGATCGTGACGACACCATTGGCAGGAAACATGAACCAGGACCTTGAGAAACCGAATTACCTTCGGCCGATGCGTGGATGTTTTGATGGTTGCCTCTTCGGCAAGGTTGCGATTCTGACTCCGATCGGTGCTGTTGTCGTGCTTTCACTCTTGCTGAATTATCAGGGACCAAAACACTTCAGCATCAGCGGCGGGTGGCACTGGCGTCTCGCCAGTGCGGCTTAACATCAACCACATGATTGGTCCGGTATCACATCCCATAGAGCACTGGCGGGACGCCAGTGGCACCCATTGGAAACTGCACCGCCGAAATAAGCATGCCCACGCAAACGTGGGCATGGCACCCGGTTTTCTATCCGACGGTGTGCATGGCGGTAGTCAGGTGGGGTTCCGGACTGATGAGCATGTCGAGGTCGAGGTCGGCGATGGAGTCGACGACGAGGTCCGGCTGGAAGGCGTAGTTCTTCAGGTCTTCGCGACGGGTGCCGCCGCTGAGGACGAGAACGGTCTGGTAGCCGAGCTGGACGCCGCCGAGGATGTCGGTCTCCATCGTGTCGCCGATGATCGTCGTCTGTGACGCCGAAAGTCCCAGTTCCTTGCGAGCCGAACGCATCATGATCGGACTCGGCTTGCCGACGCTGAAGGCCTTCATTCCGGTTGCCGATTCCAGCATGGCGACAATCGCTCCGCAGCCGGGACGGAGGCCATGTTGGGTCGGACAGTTCGGGTCCATGTTGGTGGCGATCAGCTTGGCGCCGCCCTTGATCAGGTTGCAGGCCCGTTCGAGCATCTCCATCGTGAAGGTGCGGCCTTCGCCAACGACGACGTAGTCGGGATGCGAATCGACAATCGAGTAGCCGACATCGTGCAGGGCGCTGTGCAGCCCCCCTTCTCCGATGACATACGCCGTGCCGTGCGGCTTCTGCTCGGAAAGAAACGTGGCGGTCGCCTGGGCGCAGGTGTAGACATGATAGTCTTCGACCGGCATACCCATGCGTCGAATCTTCGTGGCGACATCCCTGCGGGTGCGCTGGCTGTTGTTGGTGAGAAACGAAAACGGGAGGCCGACGGCCAGCAGGTGGCCCACGAAATCGTCTGCTCCGGGAATCAGTTCGCTGCCTCGATAAATCACGCCATCCATGTCGAGCAGCAGTCCGTGCTGAGAGGTAAGAGTCCTCTTCATATCCTTGCTCCTTGTCGCTTGCTCCGTTGAGGAAACGGAGCCCGTGTCGGTGGGGTGATGCCGGGGAGTCGCCGCATCACTAAATGGGGAGGGAACGCGAGCACCGCGCCGTTGAGCAACAGGCTTCATCGCAGATGACGTGCCAGTGAGCCCCCCGGCTGTGGTGTCAGTCGCACTGGTTGATCAGAAAGCCCGTCCCCGTATCGTCTTGCGGAAACCAGTACCGCACTTCGGGCCTCTTCCCGCGGGGCGACCATTTGTTCAAGTGCGGCAACTGATGCGAATTCGTTTGCGTAAATCGGCAGATGGCCCTGGCCTGAGAATGCGCAAACCAGACTGCATATCTCGGGAAACGATCTTTCCTGAAACCTGCCTGCCGGTCTCACAGCAAAACCGTCTGGCATCCCGTCCGGGGTGGTCTATCATGGGAAATCCACCTGTGAATAAGGAGCGTCTTGAGTGAGTGCAGTGCCATGGTTTCTTGCGATCGGAATAATCCTGCTGCTCCTTGCGCTCACCTCGTCGGTGTTAAGCCGCCTGCCGCTCAGCAGTTCGGTGGTCTGCCTGCTCTTCGGCATCCTGATCGGCCCCATGGGCTTTGGGCTGCTTGATCTCGAACTGATTCGCGATGCCGCGTTGATCGAGCGACTCACCGAAATCGCGGTGATCGTCTCCCTGTTCGCCGCTGGCCTGCAGTTACGGTTGCCGTTTCATCACAGTGAATGGGGACTCTCGCTCACGCTGGCCACGCTCGGAATGACGCTGACGATCGGCCTGATCGCCGGACTCGGCCTGCTGCTCGGGCTTCCGCTCGGAGCAGCCGTGATTCTGGGAGCCGTCCTGGCCCCGACCGATCCCGTGCTTGCCTCCGATGTGCAGGTGAAGCATTCCATGGACGATGACCCCTTGCGCTTCGTGCTGACCGGCGAAGCCGGCTTCAACGATGGAGCCGCGTTTCCGTTCGTGATGCTCGGCCTCGGCCTGCTGGGGCTGCACGAAATTGGCGAATGGGGCTGGCGATGGTGGGCGGTCGATGTCGTCTGGGCAATCGTCGCCGGGCTCGCGATCGGGGCCCTGCTCGGCATCGCTCTGGGAAAAGCCGTGCTCTATCTGCGACGTCACAAAGAAGCGGTCGGCTTCGACAATTTCCTTGGCGTCGGACTCATCGCACTCTCGTATGGCATTGCGATCTGGGCTCACGCTTACGGCTTTCTGGCCGTCTTCGCTGCGGGACTGGCCTTACGGCATCTGGAACGAACTGCCGAGGCGACTCCGCCCGATGATTCGCTGCGAACGGCAGCCGGAGCGGAAACGGCGGAAGATCTGGCCACGGCAGAAGACACCGCCCCCGCTTATCTGGCCGAGGCGCTGGTGAACTTCAATTCGCACCTTGAACACTTCGCCGAAGTCGCGCTCGTGGTTCTGATCGGTGCCCTGCTTCGGCCGGAAATGGCGGACTGGCGACTCGTCCTCATGGTGGCAGCCGTCATTCTCCTGATCCGACCGGTTGCCGCCACCCTGGCAATCCTCGGCTTCCGCCTGCAGCCCATCCAGCGGGGCTATATCGCCTGGTTCGGGATTCGCGGCATCGGTTCGATCTACTACCTCACCTACGCCATCGAACACGGATTCAATTCGCCCCCGGTGGAAACGGTCGTCAATTTCGCATTCGCCACGGTCGCCACCTCGATCCTTGTCCACGGCATCACCGTCACACCGCTGATGCACATTTATTGTCGCCACCCGAGCAGCAGCCCCGCCTCGGACGAAAAACCGCTCAAAGAAACATCCCCCGCCGACCTGCACCCCGCCAACGTCGACTGAGACGGTCCAGTCTCGTTCCTCAAAGGATGGCCCGGAAGTTCACTTCCGGGTGACGAAGTCACAAGCTGCTGCCCGTGAGGCGTTCGTGAATAGCACGCACGGGGGCCGATGCAGGACAGTTGATCCTCATTGAGATTGGACGCCTCACGGACCGAGGCTCCTCAACGGGCGACTGCTTGTTGCTCCGCAACCCGAAGATAAACCTCGGCGTCATCCCGTCGTCGCACGGAAGCTATGCGTCTAACGCTGAGTTTCCCTTGGCACCTTGTCTGAGATCATTTTCAACGGAGTGCTTCCGGCAATCAACACCTTTTGCGCGATGAACTGCATTAATCCGATATCCGCCTCCAACTGCTGAGCCTCTTTAGAAAAAGGCAGGAGCAGTTCGATTTCATCATTCAAATCTGACTTTGTGTGCACAACCTTGCACCTAATATCATATATCCGGTCTGCCACGAAATCTCGAAGGTCTGTGTCAGGACTACGAATCGGAATCTTAACATCCGTCAGCCCCTTGGCTTTCTGAGTGAAGAACTTCTGACGATCCTCGTCCTCTTCAAGGTATTTTCTTAGCTCGTCACGGTCGATGCATTCTTGCAGAGTTGCCCTCAACATCGTTCGTTCGTCCGGAAGCCCCTTTCTGTTCGGTCCACTTATTGCCGCAAGAACCCGGCCAATATCTGTCTCTCTGTCGGGGCGAAAAGTTGGATTCTTAAGGATGTTTCTAATACGACGCTTTTGCTCTGCCTGAAAGTACATCGGGAAGTAGAACTCTACGCACTGGTAAAACGCAAGAAACTGAAGAAGCGGCATTCCGAGCGACGACCTGCCATACCAATAAAGCGTAATCGGAGCTGCATCGTATTCAGACTTGGGGAACTCTATCGGCAATGGGCTATCGTCACGGCGGCGAACACGCCTTGGTCGACGTCGTCGAGTATCTCGCTGCAACGCCAACGTAATTCCTCGAGCGAGATCGACTTGGAAGAAAAGAGCGTTGGTCAACCTTTCGAGTAAGTCCAGTGCTCCATCATGGGTTTTGACTAAAGCACCTCGTATTGAGATCGTCGTGTCTATTCTTCCTCGACAGAGAACATTAAAGATCTCACTCGAGGGACCGATGCTTATCTCCCATTCTCCATTGTCATCCCACATACTAAACCTAACAGCACCAGCCGTCCCTCCATCATCATCGTCATCGACTCCACTAGGTAGTGAGAACGCTGATGCGATCCGACTACGAGATGCGCCCCGAACAGATAAAATCGCGGCTTCTATTACCTGATCATCATAGCTTACGATAGCATCGTATTCGCCCAAGTAGACATATTTCTCGAATGGCAATCCAATAAGTGTGTCTATCGATGTTTCTAGAGGCCAAACAACTAGTGGCCGGATCTGGCGTCCATTCGGTAAATGCAGAACTATATATTCTCTTTCCGACATGGACTTCTTCTCGCAGTTAATAGACGCCGATTTACAGCGGTCAATCAGAGTCGAGATTTTTTCATCTGGAGACAAATCAGAGATCTTCGGCATCTGAGCCCCCGGCAATTTTTCGTATTTTGGAGACCAAGGTTTCTTAACAGGTAACGCTCATTGCGTTAACGTCGGGCTTAATTGATCACGAAGCGGACCAGATTCGGAGCGTTAACCCCGGGGCGTCGCAGAAATGACCGAACTTTTCATCTGACACCCTGTAGCAACATTAAGTTCATAAAAATGCATATTAGTGTATCTGACTCCGTCGCCGCTGGACAACCGGAACACTTAACGTATTACTGTTATTGACTCGCATATGAAAATCACCCCGGCTCAAATGAACCGGGGTGATCTTCGGAAAGTCGGCAAACCTTTTTGAATTCTACTTCACATCAAGCTCAACGAGCTCTTTCTGAATCCCCTTCGCCGTGTCGGAATCCACGTAATCGCTGTGGCAGCTCGCTTTGCCTTCTTTGTCGGCGCTGAGTTTGCTTGCCGTCTTTGAAGCCAGTTTGTGGATTTCTTCGGGGCTGAGGACACCGCGTTGTTCCAGGATGGCCTGCTGTTCCGGCGTGAGGGCGGCTGTTTTCTTCGCTTTTTCCCAGCCGTATTTCTCTTCCTTGCCGGAGGCGAACTCCACGATCTCGCGGCTGATGCGGACGCTGCACCAGTCGTGGCCGCACATGGCGCAGAAGTCGGTGTCGACGTCCAGGTCTTCGTCGTGGTAGGCGCGGGCCACATCGGGATCGAAGCTGAGTTCGAAGTGCTTCTCCCAGTTCAGGGCGGCTCGGGCCTTGGTCAGTTCATCGTCACGGTCGCGGGTGCCGGGGATGCCGAGGGCGACATCGGCCGAGTGTGCGGCGATCTTGTACGCGACGCAGCCCTGCTTCACATCGTCCTTCTTCGGCAGGCCGAGGTGTTCCTTCGGGGTGACGTAGCAGAGCATGCTGGCTCCGTGATAGGCGGCTGCCGTTGCTCCGATGCAGCTGGTGATGTGGTCGTAGCCGGGGAAGATATCGGTGACCAGCGGGCCGAGTACGTAGAACGGAGCCCCGTGGCAGAGGGTCCGCTGCAGCTTCATATTGTATTCGATCTGATCGAACGGCACGTGGCCCGGGCCTTCAATCATGACCTGCACGCCCTGTCGCCAGGCCCGTTCGGTCAGTTCGCCGAGCGTGGAGAGTTCAGCCAGCTGAGCCTGATCGGACGCATCAGCGAGTCCACCCGGGCGGAGTCCGTCGCCGATACTGAAGGTGACGTCGTACTCCCGCATGATCTGGCAGATGTCTTCCCAGAGCACGTACATCGGGTTTTCTTCGTTGTGATCGAGCATCCACTTCGCCAGCAGCGAGCCGCCGCGGGAGACGATACCGATGAGCCGCTGCTTCACGAACTGCAGATGATTCTTCAGCACGCCGGCGTGAATGGTGAAGTAATCGACCCCCTGCTGTGCCTGATGGCGGAGCGAGTCGAGAATCACTTCGTGGGTGAGATCGCTCAGTTTGCGGCCGATGATCATCGAGTAAATCGGCACGGTGCCGATCGGAGCGGTGCTGTTCTGCACGATCGCTTCGCGACACTGATCCAGGTTGCCGCCGGTCGACAGATCCATGATCGTGTCGGCACCCCACTTGAGAGCCCAGCGAAGCTTTTCGACTTCTTCATCGGTGCCGGACGACACGGGCGATGCACCCATGTTGGCGTTGATTTTGGTCAGCGAGGCCCGACCGATGCACATCGGATCGAGCTGATGGCCCAGGTGCACCTTGTTGGCGGGAATAACCATCCGGCCGGCCGCGACTTCATCGCGAACCTGCTCGGGCGTCAGATGCGGTTCGCGTTCGGCGACGCGGGTCATTTCCGGCGTGATGATGCCGACACGAGCCGATTCGAGCTGGGTGATCGGTTCGAAGCCGACGGGAGCTTCCCAGGCTTCGGCCTGATGGTAGTTGGTTTCGTAACCCGGCTTGCGGGTCCAGCCTTCCGGCATGAAGTCCCAGGCGGTCTTTTCCGAAGGAGCCGGCATGCCCGGGGTATCGGGCGAAGAAAAGGTGAGCGCCCCGGCCGGTCCGGCCTGAATCTGGGGACGGTTGGCGAACGCTCCCGGATTGGTGCCGGCAGCGACACTCGACGGATTCCCGCCGATGGGAGGAAGCGTGTATCGCGTCTGGGATTCGTTCTGGTTCATGCGAAGTCCAATCCTATCTGAAATGCTGCCGGGCAGCCAAAACGTGCGGTGCAAGGAGCCGTAAAGTCTCCGACCCGAATTATAGAGTCTTCTGAGGGAAAATCAGCCGTTCCCGCGACCCGTTTCACAAACCACCGTAGTTTCCCGAGTTAGAAAGGTCTATGATCCGCGATCGGAACGCGAGAAACCCTGCCGGGCAGGCTCCGTGTGACAGGATTCATTCACCCCCGCAGTGGCGAGGGGACGTTGGATGACTCAAAATTTCCGATCGACAATCCATTACACTTTGATGGACAGCTGATGGCGACGAAACGAGCACTGATTACTGGCATCACGGGACAGGATGGGTCTTATCTGGCCGAGCATCTGCTGAGCCTGGGCTACGAAGTCCACGGCATCGTGCGGCGGGTTGCCCTGGAAGATCCGGCAAACCGGCTCAATCGACTCTCTGGCGTTCTCGATCAGCTGCATCTGCACTCGGCGACGCTGGAGAGCTTCCCGAGCCTGTATGGCGTCCTTTCCGACGTCCGTCCCGACGAACTGTATCATCTGGCGGCTCAGAGTTTCGTGTCGTACTCGTTCGAAGATTCGTTCTCGACGTTTCATACGAACATCGACGGTACTCACTACCTGCTCGAAGCCGTTCGGAAGCTGGTCCCCGAATGCCGGTTCTACTTTGCCGGCTCCAGCGAAATGTTCGGCCACGCTCCCGAGGTGCCGCAGAGTGAGCAGACCCGATTCTATCCGCGATCGCCGTACGGCATCTCGAAAGTGACCGGCTTCGATCTCTCCCGCAACTATCGCGAGTCGTACGACATGTATGTCGCTTCGGGCATTCTGTTCAATCACGAATCACCCCGACGCGGGTTCGAGTTCGTCACGCGGAAGATCACCTCGCACGTCGCTCGCATCAAACGGGGCGAACTGAGCAAGCTGCCGCTCGGCAACCTCGAAGCCAAACGCGACTGGGGCTTCGCCGGCGATTACGTCAAAGGAATGCACCTGATGCTGCAGCAGGAGAAACCGGACGACTTCGTGATCGCCACGGGCGAGACGCACACCGTCCGCGAATTCTGCGAACTCGCCTTCGCCGAAGTCGGCCTGAACTACGAAGACTACGTTGTCGTCGACCCCCGCTTCTACCGCCCGGCCGAAGTCCACGTGCTGATGGGCGACGCCAGCAAAGCCAAGCAACAACTCGGCTGGGAACCAACGGTCCTCTTCCCGGAACTGGTCCAAATGATGGTCCAGCACGATTTGGAACTGTTCCCGGGGAAGTAGTTGATTCCGGTCAGGGCTGCCATGCTCCCATCGCGCAGCAGGGGGAGCATGCCGCTGGAGTGGACTTCTCGTTTCGCGGCGATGGGAAGCTCGATACACGTCGTTCGGAGACGCCAGGAAACCTCCCTCCACCCGGATGAGCATCGGAAGCCGACTGGCATGCTTGCCATGCTGCGTGATGCAAGCAGGGCACCCGTCGGTCGGACGCGGGGATGGCACAGAGATTCATCTCTGTGTTGCGAAGCAACAGGAGGCTTGTCTTATCGCGCGCTTCGAATCAATTGACGCGACTTCCGCATTGGCCGGAAGACTGGGAGACCAGTAGACCGAGTGAGTCATTCGGGGTGGCAAATGCACGAGAGGTCGGTCACCATCGCCTGAATTCGTGCCGGCCTTTGAAACCGACCTCTTGTCGACTGCGTCGGCCCCGGTAGCGGAGCAACCGGGGCTACCCGTTTGCCGCTTAAGCACTTCCCTCCACCCGGATGAGCATCGGAAGTCGACTGGCATGCTTGCCCTGCTGCGCGATGCAAGCATGGCACCCGTTGGTTGGACGCAGAATTACGTCGTGGCGGTTGGTTTTTCGCCGTAGATGCCAGTCAACAGCAGTGGCAACAGGATTAGGTTTCCGAGCAGTCCGCCGAGCATGGCGATGCTGACGAGGACGCCGAAGTAGACCAGCGGGACGAACTGCGAGAGTGTCAACACGCTGAAGCCGCAGATCAGGGCGATGTTGGAGAAGACGAGCGACAGGCCGATCTGGGACTGGGTGATCTCCAGAGCCTCGGCATGCGAGCGGCCAATCTGTTTTTCGCGGAAGTAGGACGACAGATAGTGAATGCTGGAGTCGACCGTCAGGCCGATGGAAACACTGGCGATCATGGCGGTGCCGATGTTGACCAGCGAGCCGATCCAGCCGAGTGTGCCGATGAGCAAAACGATGGGAAACAGGTTGGGGACGAGGGCAATCAAACCGGCCTTCCAGCTGCGGAATGCGATTGTCATGCAGAGGAAGATGCCGATGGCGGCAAGCGAAAAGCTGACCACCTGATCGCTGAGCAGACTGAGAATGATGTTGGCGAGCAGGACGTAAAGGCCCGTTGTTTTCGCATCCGGAAAGTACTCGCGGGCGACGCGCGTCACTTCGTCGATCATCTGCAGTTTCCGCTCCGCGGGGAGTCGCTCAAGAGCTCGCAACAGAACGCGCATTCGCTGCTCCTCTTGATTGAACAGACTCGGCTCGAACTCGGGCTGCATCTTCCGCAGTGTGGACCGCTTCGCCGAAAGTGAGTTGCCTGCTGCCGAGGGAATAAAGTCGATGCCGTCGGTGTAGGTAATGACCTTCGTGAGTGCGGGAGTTCCTTCCACTTCGATGGCTCGCAGGTCTTCGGCCAGGGCCCGCAGCTTGTCGATCGCTTCGGGATCGGTCACGTCTTCGAAGGTGAAATTGACCTCGTAGTTCCCTGCTCCACCCAGGTTGGCTTCCACGAAGTTCAGCGCCTGGACAATGGTGCTGTCTTCCCGAAAGTTCCTGCTGAAGTCGGTTTCGATCCGCAGGAAACTGAGGCCGATCAGGCCGAACAACATCAGCAGAGCCGTGATCGCACCAATGATTCTCGGGAAGCGCTGCACCACTTTCAGTAGTGACTGCAGACCGCCGGTCACGCGGGGTTCCCAGCGATACCGACGCGGATCAACACTGAAATTGCCAACGAGAACGCCACCGGGGACCAGCAGAAAAACGGCCAGGAGCACAGACAAAACGCCGAGCACCATCATGATGCCAAAGCTGCGAATTGGCACGATATCACTCGCCAGCAGGGCTCCGAACCCGATGGCCGTGGTCGCACACGTCCAGCAGACGGCCGGAAGCAAGGTCTGCAACGTCTGCCTGAGAGCTTCCCTTCGTGGGAAGACTTCGCGCAGTTCGCGATAGTAAATCGTGATGTGCATCACCGTGGCGATGCCGATGATTGTGACCAGCGAATTCAGCATCGAGCTGACCATGCTGAGCCGCATGCCGGAGCCGACGAGAAAGGCCTTCGTCCAGATAAGCGAGATCTGCACAATCGCGATCGGCAGGATCATCCAGCGGAGGCTGCGGAAAAAAAAGAAGATGACCGCGAGCAGAATCAGCGACGAGACCCAGCCGAGTTTGGCTCCGTCTTCTTCGACAATGTCGAACATGTCGTGAACCTGTACCGGCTCCCCGACCACATAAGCGGGGGGATTGTGATTTGCGGCCAGATTCCGAATCGCCGCCAGGGTCTCGCCGCGGGGGACGTTCGTTTCCTCTTCCGACTTGAGCCTCACCACGATGGCGGTCGTCTCCCGGTCTTCCCCCACGAGAGCCCCTTCCGAAAACTCAAGGGCCTTGTTGCGAACCGACGGGATCCGCATGAACAGTCCGCCGAGAAAGCCCATCCCTTTCGGACGAAGCACGGCTGACAGCGTTTGCGTACTCTCTGGATTCACACCCGGGAGATTACCAAGCTTCTGCCCGAACTGTTCGATTGCATTCAGACTCTCGGATTCGAGCAGATCCTTCTGCTTCCACGAAATCATCACGAACTCATCGCCACCGAACAGCTGTTTGCTTTCCTGGTATCGCAGCAACAGCGGATGATCGAGCGCAAAGAGTGATTCGATCGAGCGTTCGAGCGTCAACCGCTGCGACAGCGGCCAGGCAACCAGTGTCAGCCCGATCGTCAGCATCAGGCAAAGATAGCGGCCGCGAATCAGCGTGCCGACAATGCGTTGCCAGATACGGGAACGGCTGAGCGCGATGCCCGGATCGGCTTCGGCGGAATCCCCGGCAGCAGTCGGATTATCAACCAGATCAGCCATGAAGCCCGGGTATTCGTCAGAAAGGTGAATGACAGGTGCAGAGCCAGATTATAGCGGCTTCCGGAGTGAAACAATGGCGAACCGAAAGGTTCAACCGCACCGGCGGCATCTTGCCGCCGACTAACTGTGGCCCGGGTAAAAGCGAACCCTGTCTGCGGCGTTTACTTGGGAAGCACGACTTAACTTGTTCAGACGTTAGAACCCGGGTGGCCCGGCCCCAATGGCCGGGTCGCGAAAGCGACAAGAGGACGCGCCATGTGCGAAATTCGTATCGGAGATCGCCCGATTTCTTCGGGACACACGAAGGTACTGCCTCTTGTGACTTCATCACCCGGTCGACGGCTATTCCGCGGCCCAATTGCGGGAGCGATCGACGGCTCGAAGCCAGCCGGCGTACTTCTTCTCGGACTCCTCCGTCGACATCGCCGGCTGAAACGCCTGATCCAGCGTCCATTTCGCGGCGATCTCCTGCTGACTTTCCCAGAAGCCGACGCCGAGTCCCGCCAGATAGGCCGCCCCCAGAGCGGTCGTTTCCTGAATAACCGGACGATGCACGGCCGTTTGCAGGATGTCGGCCTGGAACTGCATCAGAAAGTTGTTCGCCGTCGCCCCGCCATCGACCCGGAGTTCGGCCAGATTGATCCCCGAATCACGATTCATCGCACTGAGCACATCGCGCGTCTGATAAGCGATCGACTCCAGAGCCGCCCGAACGAGATGTTCGCTTGTCGTGCCGCGAGTCAAGCCGATCGCCAGTCCCCGCGCTTCCGCATCCCAGTACGGGGCTCCCAGTCCGACAAAGGCCGGTACAAAGTAGACGCCGCCGGAATCGGGGACAGACGTCGCCAGAGCTTCCGATTCGCTCGCGTGGGCGAGGATCTTCAGGCCATCCCGCAGCCATTGAATCGCCGCCCCCGCGATGAAGATCGCCCCTTCAAGACAATAGGTGGTCTTCCCGCCAAACCGCCAGCCGATGGTCGTGAGCAGCCCGTTATCAGAAAGTCGGGGCTCCTCGCCGATGTTCATCAGCATGAAGCAGCCGGTGCCGTACGTGTTCTTGGCCATGCCGGGCTCGTAACAAATCTGCCCGAACGTCGCCGCCTGTTGATCCCCGGCGATACCGGCGATCGGAATCGACTTGCCGAAGATGGCCGGATCGGTCTCCGCGACAATGCCACTCGAATCGACGACCTCTGGCAGAATTGCCCGGGGGACGCCGAGCATTTTGAGCATCTCGTCACTCCACTGCTGTTGATGAATATCGAACAGCAGCGTCCGGGAGGCATTGGAGATATCGGTGATGTGCTTCTTACCGCCGGTCAGCTTCCAGATGAGATAGGAATCGACCGTGCCGAAGAGGATCTCACCGCGTTCGGCTCGCTCGCGGAGACCATCAATCGTTTCGAAGAGCCAGGTTAGTTTCGTCCCGGAAAAATAGGGATCGATCAGCAGCCCGGTGATCTCTCGCAGTCGCGGCTCCACCCCCTGCTGTTCGAGCCGCTGACAGATGCCGGTGGAAATTCGACTCTGCCAGACAACCGCATTGCAGACCGGTTGGCCCGTGTCGCGTTCCCACAGCAACGTTGTTTCCCGCTGATTGGTAATCCCGATCGCGGCGACACGCGAGGCTTCGATCCGCGACCTCCGCAGTACGGTCTTCGCGACGTTCAGCTGCGAATCCCAGATGTCTCCCGGATCGTGCTCGACATGCCCGGGGCTGGGATAGATCTGCCGAAACTCCTGCTGTTCCTGGCCGACCGAGCGGCCGTCATGGTCGAACAGAATCGCTCTGCTGGAAGTCGTTCCCTGATCGAGCGCTAAAACGTAATCCGACATGCCGTGCTCCGCGCGATGAACCGTGGTGATGGGAACAGTCATTCTGGATCATCGCAGTCCCCCCTTCAACGCCGACGAGAAAACTCGTCGCATCCGCACCTCGCCGCCGATTACGTGACGCTCGAGGCATGGACACTGAAAGAGAAGGCAACGCGACCGGCATCACGGTTCGAGAACATCAAGCGTTCTTTCACACAGCCACGTCCTTTCGGCGGCAGGATGCCGCCGCTACGAAGCGCGTAAAAAAAGCGGACCGACGCGAGTCACGTCGGTCCGCTGAAAATGTCCTTGGCGGGAGTCGAACCCACAACCTTCGGCTTCGGAGGCCGACACTCTATCCAATTGAGCTACAAGGACGGATTTGCATCGGAAATCTTAGCCCGCAGCGGGGGAATTCTCAAGTGTGGGCAGTGCTCACAGACTACTATTGAACCGCCAGGAATGGTCGGCAACAATGAAACGGAAGTCCAGAAAGGTACGATATGACATTAACGGCCGAACAGATCGAGTCGCTGAAGAAAGGCGAGTCGGTGCGACTAACCTCTCCCGAGCTCGGAGAAGAGATTGTGATCGTCCTCGCCTCCCTTCTCGATGACGAGCAGGACGACCTTCGAACCATCGCTGAACTTGCTCGACGTGGACGCGACTCCTGGGCGTCTGAGAACTCGTTCTAATTATGAATCAGGGCGATGTTTACATGGTTCGGACGTCCGCTGGCGCCCGGCCGGCCGTTATTGTCTCTCGCGAAGAGCTGAACCGCGGGAACTACGTGCTCGCTATATTGTGCACGTCCACCAAGTTCGCCCTGCGATCCCGGCTTCCGAACTGCGTTCCCTTCCTCGCTGGAGAATTTGGGTTCTCGAAAGATTGCGTCGCTCAAGCCGAAACAATTTCGTTCGTGCTCAAGAACGATCTCGAGCACCAAATCGGTGCACTTCCTCCGGAACGGATGCGAGATCTCGTTCGTGCGATTGGCAATGTTATCGACGCTGACTGCGAACAGTTTTAGCGAGTAGCAGACTACCCAATCCCATAAAACTCCGCGGCCGTCCCCGCCCAGATTCGCTGCTGTTCGGTTTCCGAGAGATCCGAGATGTTCTCCGCCAGGGCCGCGTGGACCTGCTCGTAACTTCCGGCCAATTCGCAGACCGGCCAGTCCGAGCCGTACATCAGGCGGTCCGGGCCGAAGGCGTCCAGGGCGATGTCGATGTACGGCTTCAGGTCGGCGGGTTTCCAGATCTGCCAGTCGCCTTCGGTAATCATGCCGGAAAGTTTGCAGTACACGTTCTCGCATTTCGCGGCTGCACGGAAGTTGGCTTTCCAGTCGTCGAAGGCCTGATCCTTGATCCGCGGCTTCGCCAGATGGTCGAGCACGAGCGGTAACTCCGGGCAGAGCATCGCCACCGTGGGAGCGTGCCGCAGGTGCTTGACGAAGAACAGCAGATCGAACGGAACCCGGTGCTTCTCCAGCACCTTCAGGCCCCGCAACGTTTTCTGATGGACAATAAAATCGTCGTCCGGTTCGTCCTGAGTGACATGGCGGATGCCGAGAAACTTCGGGTGGTCCTTAAACTCCAGCAGCTGCTCTTCGCAGTCGGGACTCTGCAGATCGACCCAGCCGACAATTCCGGCCAGAAAATCGTTCTGCTCACAAAGATCGAGTACCCAGCGATTCTCGGCCAGTTCGTGTCGGGTTTGAACGAACACCGACTTGCTGATGCCGCAGGCCTCGAGATGCGGCTTCAGGTTCGCCGGGAGAAAATCGCGGCAAATCGCCTGGTTGCCCTCCGCTCGAAGCCAGGCATAATCGAAGCGGGAAAGCTCCCAGAAGTGGTGATGAGCGTCGATTTTGTACATCTGGAGAATTCCGAGCGATGTGGCATGATCGGGAAACGGGATGGTTAGAGGGGCCAGTATGAGTGGCAGCTGGGTCGGGTGCAATGGCGTCACGGATTCTGTTGCAGTCCGTTGCGCTTGAGCCGTTTTCCCGCTAGAATGCCGCCTCCGGAGGAGGAACGGAGTGAAGACCGAACAGAAATTGCACAATACGATTCTGAAGCAGGACTGCGTGGCCGGCATGGCGGCTCTGGAGGCCGGGTCCGTCGATCTGGTCTTTGCCGATCCCCCGTTCAACATCGGCTATGAGTACGATCAGTACGAAGACAGCCTCGAACGCAACCAGTATCTGGAATGGTCCCGTGAGTGGATCAGTGGCGTTTATAACGTCCTGAAAAGCGACGGCACCTTCTGGCTGGCGATTGGCGATGAGTACGCAGCCGAGCTGAAGCTGATGGCTCAGGAGATCGGCTTTCACTGTCGCAGCTGGGTCATCTGGTACTACACGTTCGGCGTCAACTGCAAGCAGAAGTTCAGCCGGTCGCACGCGCATCTTTTCTACTTCGTGAAGGATCCAAGCCAGTTCACGTTTCGGGGTGACGAGCTCGACAACCGCATCCCCTCCGCCCGTCAGCTCGTCTACAACGACAAGCGGGCCAATCCGACAGGCCGCCTGCCAGATGACACGTGGATCATTCGCCCGGCTGGGGTCGCGGGTGAATTTCAGCCCGACGACAATCGCACATGGACGCTTCGCCCGCAGGATCTCGAAGCCTGCTTCGGGGCCACTGAAGATACCTGGTACTTCCCGCGTGTGGCCGGGACGTTCAAAGAGCGAGCCGGCTTCCATGGCTGCCAGATGCCCGAACAGCTGCTCGGCCGCATCATCCGCTGCTGCTCACAGGAAGACGAACTCGTCCTCGATCCGTTCGCCGGCAGTGCGACGACACTGGCCGCCGCAAAGAAGCTCGGCCGCAACTATCTCGGCTTCGAGCTTTCCGAAGATTATGTCGAACGGGGAAGCAGCCGGCTCGAACAGATCTGCCGGGGTGATGGTCTCGATGGTTCCGCGGAGCCAACCATGAGTGCGCCGAGTACCTGGGCGAAGAAGACAGCCCGCAAGACGCGCAACACCGAAGACGTCGAAACAGCCGCCCCCGACGCGGCTCAACTTCAGTTGACGTACCACGGCGTTCGGAAAGCATTCGAGATCTCTCACGATGGGTACTCGGTCGACCGGGTCCTGCTCGATCCGAAACTGACCAAAGCCTTCCACAAAGCCTGCCGTAAGCACGATGTCATCGGCGATCCGCTGACATGGAATCTGCTGCTGCTTCAGCTCCGACAGAACGGACAGCTGGCCGACATTCCTGCCACGAAACAGACCGAGTTCTCGTGGACCAGTGCCGATCCCTATCTCGCCGCGAGTGAAATGGCTCTGCAATGGCTGCTTCGGGAGACGGACAGTTCGCATCTCGAAGAAGTCTTCTGCGACCCCGAGCTGGCGAAGCAGTTCGACGAACGAGCTAAAGCGCTCACGCCGGGCTTCAAGCCGTTTCAGTATCGCTGGGCCGCGTTAATGGTTTCGCGTCAGCTGACGAACGTGAAAGAACGGGCGACAGTCCTGCGAGCTGCACACACGAAAACGCTTGGCCGCTCTTTGCGAAACATCGTCCCCCTGAAGTCGGTCACGACACTGGCACTTCCGAACGACGCAGCCGTGTACGCGCTGACCTGCAGCGGGAAGACACTTTACGCGGGTGAGACATTCTCTCTGCGGGAACGGATCGGACGACTGGTGACCGAGTCCATGGCCGAGCTGACCGGCTGCGACTGTGACCAACTCCAGTTGAGATACCGTATTCAGGAACAGGAGCTGTTCGGACAACTCGCCTGGCAGAAACTGCTGGCGGAAGAATCGGAAAGCCTGCTGAACCTGCAGATTAGTTGACCCCCGAGTGCCACTGGCTCCGCCAGTGCCCTCAAGATTCAAACGAGTACAAATTGCACTGGCAGAGCCAGTGCCACACGTGTTGAGCGGGATGCTCCAGATCTTACAGCTCTCTTATGCTTGCCACTGATTTCATCGCGAAAGACTCTATCGATCAGATCCCCCCGATTGTCGTGCTTTACGGCAGCGAGCGGTATCTGAAGCAGCAGTCTCTGCATCTGCTGTTGACCAGCATCTACGGCGACGCCCAGTCGGCTCAGGAACTGGCGACGACAATTGAAGGTCGCGAAGCCGAGTGGCGGAGCGTTTCGGATGAGCTCAAAACGATTTCCATGTGGAGCGGAAAACGCTCCGTCGTTATTAATGCCGCCGACGATTTCGTATCTGCCAATCGCAGCAGCCTCGAAGCCTACGCCGACAAGCCGGCCAAGTCCTCGCTGCTCGTGCTCGATGTGAAGAGCTGGCCGAAGAGCACGAAGCTGGCCAAGAAGGTCGAGAAGACCGGGCTGTCGCTCGAATGCGGCGAGCTGAAAGGGGCTCAGCTGTCGAGCTGGGTGGTCTCGCATGCCCAGCAGAAGTATGAGAAATCGATCTCGCGTTCAGCCGTCGCGCTGCTGCTCGAACTGGCCGGCACGTCGATTGGGCTCCTCGACCGAGAACTCGACAAATTGTCGTCCTATGTGGGCGACAACAAAAAGATTACCGATGAAGATGTCCGTGCACTCGTTGGCGGATGGCGGCTCGAAACGACCTGGAACATGATCAACGCCGTCCGCGACGGCGAGCTCGATGTCGCACTGACGGAGCTGAACAAGTTGATGACAGCTGGCGAAGCGCCTCAGAAACTGCTGGGCGGCATCTCGTTTGTTTACCGCAAACTCGTTCAGGCCGTCCGCACCTCGGCCAAGACCCGGAATTTGAACGGCGCCCTCAAATCGGCCGGTGTATTCCCCCGCGACATCCCGGCTGCCGAGACTTATCTCCGCCGCCTGGGACGGCAACGAGCCGAACGCATTCCGCATCTGCTGGCTCAGGCCGACCTCGGCATGAAGGGCGAAAGCTCCCTCCCGCCCCGCGTCCTCATTGAACGCCTTCTGGTTGAATTGTCCCCCTGATCGACAATCCAGCGCATTCTTCATTCTCGCCTGAGGCTTTACCTCGAACTGGGAGTGCTACAATACAGACGTCGGAAGCGGCCCGTCCGCGACGTCCGGCTCTCACCGCTCGCTCCCGCCCTTTGCCTCAGGCTTCATTTTGACTGATTTTCCGTTCCATCTCCTTCTGCCGCTCACGGCCAGCCTGCTGTTTGTGGCCGGCCTGATCTTTGTGAAACGCACCACCGTCGCCGGTATCAATCCGTGGACCGTGGCGTTTCTGTCGAATCAGTTCGCGGCTCTGTTCTTCACCTGCTTCTGGTTTGTCGGCGGCACCATGCAGCCGCTGTCGATGCTCTGGCAGCCGGCGATTGTAGCAGCTCTTTACACCATGGGGCTGAGCTTCACCTTTCTGGCGATCGAACGGGGCGACGTCTCGGTAGCGACCCCGGTCTTCGGCGTGAAAGTGCTGTTCGTTGCCGTGCTCGTCACATTTCTCACGGCAAGTCAGCTCTCACTGACAATGTGGCTGGCGGCTGCGCTGGCGGTTTTGGGAATCGCCATGATCCAATGGACGAGTCCAGGCGGTAATCGCAGAAAGCTGCTGCTGGCGATCGGCTTCGCGCTCTGTGCGGCTCTCTCGTTTGCTCACTTCGATGTGCTGGTTCAGAAGTGGGCCCCGGGCTGGGGAATCGGTCGCTTTCTGCCGATCGTTTACTGGATGGTCGCCCTGATGTCGGTCGTTTTCTTACGACACTTCCAGCCGCACGCGCTGAAAGATGCCGCGGTGAGACCGTCGCTGCTGATCGGCTCGGCTCTTGTCGGCATGCAGGCAATCTTCATCGTCAGCACCCTCTCGATCTTCGGAGATGCCACGCGCGTGAATATCGTTTACGCCACCCGCGGCTTGTGGGGTGTGCTGTTTGCCTGGGCCTCCGCCAAAATTTGGGGCGGAGCCGAAGCTTCCGTCCCTGTCCACCTCATGCTGGTTCGCGTCGCGGGAGCCGTAGTTCTGACCACCGCCGTCATTCTCGCTCTGTCGATGGGGTAGAAGCCGGGGCGGGTCCCCTTCCCATGCTCAATTTGCGAAATCCCCTTCCTTATGCGTGCCAGTCGAATCCCAGATCGAGCGATGGAGCGGAATGGGTGATCTCGCCCACGCTGATGCGATCGACCCCCGACTGGGCTACCTCAGCGACTGTCTGCAGGGTGATTCCCCCGGAGGCTTCGAGCTGGACGCCGGAGGCCTGTCGATCGCGTAACTGCACCGCTTTGAGCAACTCGTCGGGCGGCATGTTATCGAGCAGAATCACGTCGGGCTTCCAGCCGAGTACGGTCTCGATCTGTTCGAAGCGATCGACTTCGACAATGATCTGAATCCCGTCGTAACGGGCCCGGACGTCGGCGACGATCTGTTCCGGGTGGCTGTGTGTCATTGAGGCCAGATGATTGTCTTTCAGCATGACCGCGTCGTAGAGCCCCATCCGATGGTTCTCCCCGCCCCCGCAGCAGACCGCGTACTTCTCGAGCAGGCGGTAACCGGGCAGCGTCTTGCGGGTATCGAGAATCCGGGCCTGCGTGCCGGCGACCAGATCCGCGTAGCGGCTCGTCAATGTCGCGACTCCGCTCAGATGCGTCAAAAAATTCAGAATAGTTCGCTCGGCCATCAGGATCTTCTGCACCGGTCCGGAGAGTGTTCCGACAACCTGACTCGGCTGAACGCGATCTCCGTCTTCGGCCCGCGGTGTCCATTCAATCTGGGCATCGACCTGCTGCAACACGAGAGGAACAATCGGTAACCCGGCCAGTGCCCCCGGTTTGCGAACGCCGATGTCGACCTGTCCCCGACGGGCCGGATCGATGAACAGCGTCGAGGTGACATCGCCCCGTTCGCCAAAGTCTTCGGCCAGGGCCATCGTCACCAGCTGCTCAGCGGCCTGCCGGGCGGCGGGGGTAAACTCAGGACGGTTCGCGGGAAACGGGACGCTCATAACGGAATCAATCGGCACATGGTGCGGCTGTGAAGAATCGGACGTTCGGAACAACGCCGGCCCACCGGCTGCGCTGTTCCTTGCATTCTAGCGATGTTAGACTGAACAGCCTATGAGCGCCCCTTCCCGCCCCGCGTGTTCTGCCCCGCCGGCTGCTGACAACCATGCCGGTCTGGTTCCGCACGAAAACCTTTTGAGCTGCATTCACTGCGGACTGTGCACCTCGTCCTGCCCTACGTATCTCGAAACGGGCAACGAGAACGACAGCCCCCGCGGTCGCATTCATCTCATGCGCGGCATCGAGGAAAAGCGGATCCCGCTCACCGAAACCGCTGAGCGACACCTCGATCTGTGCCTCGACTGCCGCAGCTGCGAAACCGCCTGCCCGTCGGGAGTGCAGTATGGCCAGTTGATCGAGACCTTCCGACTCTCCGTCAAAGAGCAGCGGAAATCCGATCCCGACCAAAGCAAAGAAGGCTGGTTCGAGAAGTACTTCCTGCGACAACTCTTCACCGATCGACGACGACTGGAGCGACTGCTCTGGCCGGCTCGACTGATGCAATGGACGCGGCTCGATCGCGTGATCGATGCAGTCGGCCTGCCCCGCCTGCTGCCGACTCCACTGCAGCGGATGCATCGCATGTTGCCGCGGTTGACCTCGTACAAGAACCCGCTTCCGGATCGAATCGATACAAAGCAGCGTCCCGCCCGCCGCCGGGTGGGGCTGTTTCTGGGATGCGTGGCCGATGCGATGTACCGCGATCTGCACTGGGCCACCGCCCGCGTGCTGCAGAACGCCGGCTGCGATGTCTTCGTCCCGCCGACGCAGGTCTGTTGTGGAGCGATCGAATTCCACTCCGGTTACGCCGATGAAGCAGTCGCCCGGGCGAAGCGAAACATCGACGCCTTCCCTGCAGCTCTAGTCGATGAAGTCGTCATCAATGTCGCCGGTTGCGGAGCAATGCTCAAAGAGTACAGCCATCTGACGAACCGCAGCCCCGAACTGGCCGACGAGCTGGTCCAGTTCTCACAACGGGTGCGGGACATCAATGAGTTCCTGGCGTCGCTCGAGATCGAACCGCCACAGGGAGCACTGCCGATTCGGGTTGTTTATCAGGATGCCTGCCATCTGCGGCACGCGCAGCAGATCGACAGGCAACCCCGGAAACTGCTGCTGATGATCCCGGAATTGAAACTGCTGGAGATCAAAGAGCCGAACATCTGCTGCGGAGCGGCAGGCAGCTACAACCTGACCGAGCCAGACATGTCCGACCGGCTTGCCGAACGGAAGATCACCCACATTCTGGAACAGCAGCCGGACGTGATAGCATCCGCCAACGCGGGCTGCTCGCTGCAGTTGAAAGCCGCATTGAGAGAACGCGGACTCGATATCCCGGTCCTGCATCCGATCGAACTGCTCGACGCGAGCCAACAGGGCTTGAGCATCACCGAGTATTTGAAGTCCCGGGCATAGCTCCGTAGGGTCCGCTGTGCGGAGGCGGAATGCGTTTCACTCGCAGAGTGTGGAGTCATCGCTTCACAGCAAGAGACATCATGCTTTTTGAAGCCCAACCAGCTTCTTTCATAGTCCACCCGGTCACCGCGTCCGCACAGCGAACCCTACTCGGGTGGACTATCAACCCCGTACCGGCGGAATCCTGCCGCCGTTACGGGATGGGTAGTACCGTTTCGCGAGGATAGTACGCGCTGTAGGCTGGTAAGCGACCGGGTGGTCCGTTTTGACCGCCTTGGTGAGACCGCTCCTGCTCAGTCCTGCTTTCTGAGTTCTTTGCGAATGGCCTTCGCGGCCAGTTCGGCAAGGTGGGCAGAGCCTTCGGTGGTGAAGTGGACGTTGTTCGGCTTCTGGACTTCGGCCATGTGCTGCATCACGTAAGTGTGATGATCGTCAGTGGGGATGCCATTCTCGGCCATGATCTTGGCGGCGACATCGTTGTACGGCTTTTCTTCGCCTTCGATGCGATACGGAGAATCTTTGGGCACTGGCGTCGTGTTCCGCCAGATGAGGGCAGCGTCGGTCTGCTTGAGTCGTTTGACCAGCTTGCGAAGGTTCTCTTCGTACTTGTCGATCGGAACCTGATGCTGCCCCTGACCGGCTTCAACGCGCGTGCCGTCCTTGGTCATGTAGACCAGATCGTGCAGTCCCCAGTTGAAGTGAATCACATCCCAGTTGCCATCGCCGAGCCACGATTCGATGTTGTCGACGCCTCGCGTCGTCGGGCCGCCGTTGGTCGGGATGCGATGAATGTTCGCCTCGCCCTTCATCAACTCCCGTAGAGCCGGCGTGTAGCCGATCGAGATCGAATCGCCAATGATGAGCACCCGAGGCAGACTCGGATCATCAATGACCTCGGCAAAAGCCGGGTTCTGTTTCGGCTTCGTCTTATAAGTCTGAGCCTGAAGAGACGTTGAGACGAGTCCCAGAAGCAACGCAGTCAGCAGCAGATAACGCATGGGGAGTTCCTCAAAAAGGGCGGATGTGACTGCTATCACCTTGCCCGCGGAGACCATCGGCGTCAAGCGATCTTGCTTACGCCTGGCTGACCGGAGCGAGTCGCATCAGTTCGGTCAGCCGATCGGGATCGACCGGTTTGACGAGATGATGATCGATGCCTGCTTCTTCCGACTTCTTCAAATCCTGAGCATCGCCCCAGCCGGTCACGGCGATCAGCGTCAGCGGCTGGTCGGCATATTCGAGCCGCAGACGACGAGCAAGCTCGTAACCATCCATGCCCGGCATGCCGATGTCGAGAAGAATCACATCAGGCCGCAACGACTTGGCGATTCGCAAAGCTTCGAATCCATCGTGGCAGGTTTCCGCGGTGAAGTTATAGAACGACAGCAGACTGGCCATCGTTTCGGCGGCATCGACATTGTCGTCGACAATCAGCACCTTGTGTTCTTCGGGTCCGGCTTCCGATTGATCCTGTTTCGGAAGCTTCGGAAACAGCGTGCTGATCGAGGAATCGGAATCGAGACGCCGGTCCGAACCCTCCGGAACGTGAATGATTGGAATGCCGAATTCGAAGCGGCTTCCCTGATCGGTCCCCTTGCTGAAGACATTCAGACGCCCGCCGTGCATGAGGGCGAACTGACGCGCGATCGGCAACCCGAGACCCAATCCTCCCTGATCCCGCTGGGCGGCGACGTCGGAACGGGTGAAGAGCTGAAAAACATGTTCCTGCATCTCGGCCGAAATACCGATGCCATTGTCGACAACCTTGAGGACGGCTTCGTCGGTTCCTTTTTCCAGGATCACCTGAATACGACCTTCACGCGGCGTGTACTTCGCGGCGTTGGTCAGCAGGTTGGTGATGATCTGCACCAGGCGATTGCTGTCCCCATTGACGATGACTTTACTGGTCGGCAACAGCACCTGCACACTGTGATGCCGTTCTTCCATTGCCGACTTGGCCTGAGCGAGTGCGAGTTCGACCAGATCGCGGAGATCGATGTGTTTGAGCTCGAGCCGGATTTTGCCGTGAACGAAGCGGGAGACGTCGAGCAGATCGTCGACGATATGCACCAGCTGCGTCAGCTGTCGCGAAATGGTTTTGAGGACGTTCTTCCGTTCTTTCTCCGCCATTTCCCCCTGTTGCAGCATCACCAGTCCATTACGGATGGGCGCAAGCGGATTGCGGAGTTCGTGAGCGAGTAGAGCAAGGAATTCATCTTTGCGACGATCGGCAACCTGGAGTTCGGCCGAGAGGATTTCGATCTGTTCAACATGCCGGCAGCGGAGACGATTCTGCCGCGTGACGCTGTAGAAAAGAGAAATCGTGGCTGCGCCCACGGTCGCGTAGATTCCGAGCGCCAGCATATCGCCGGGATCGGTCACTTCGATGCCCTGACGGGGCGGCATGATATATGTCGCGGCGGCAACGATACCGAGCAGAAGCGAGAAGACTGCCGGGCCGGTGCCGGCCATCCAGGCCGTAAGTAGCACGGAAAGCAGATAGGTTCCGAAGGGAACCCGATCGCCAATCCAGGGATCCAATTCAATTCTCAACAGGGTCGCGATGACCGTGCTGAAAACGGCGACACTGTACCTGAGGACTCGATCCTTCGTTATTGCGTCCATTAAGCATCCTGCGGTGAGATCGCTGGGTAACCCCGTCGGAAATGATGTCCTGACGAGAGCCCTGAAACGGATCTGCCTGATCATCCACGTTGATCCGAGACACGTTTCGGGCGGCTTCAATCATACCAACTGCCATTCGCCATTCAAGGATCACTTGAAGTCGGCGGTCAAGTTCCCCCTGCCCCACTGCTACGACAGACGTTTTTCAAGCTGCCTGCCTTTGCGTTTCCATTGTCGCTGCTGCCGGGCGATGGCGGCTGGACTGCCATCGATATCCATGATCAGCGCCCGGACCTGTTCGCGAGCCGCCTCGTCCTGGCCCGATCGATGAAGACACTGAGCCAGCCGATACAAACCTTCCGGCTGCCGCCAGCGATCGACGTGAGCCGCGAGATGCTGCTGAGCCTCCTCCCAGCGTTCCAGCTCCATCAGCAGTCGACCGCGAGCCAGAGAGACATCGCCGAACTTGTAATCGGGCTGCTCAGCCAGAATGTTATCGATCTGCTGCAACGCCTCCGCGGGCTGCTTTTCATGCTCCAGACAAAGGGCCAGTCCCCACCGGGCCTGCAGATTCGTCGGCTCTCGATCGAGCGCCTCGCGATACGACCGGGTCGCTTCTTCAAAACGCCGCATTTCCCGCTGCTTTTCGGCCAATTGAATCCAGTGGTACGGGTTTCCAATCTGACGGGCGGCGATCTCTCGCTGCCGGAGCTCGCGGGTCTGAAACTGTCCGACAAACTGCTTCAGCCAGCGGAAGTCGTTACGAGGGACATAGCGGGCGAAGAAATAGACTATGGCCCCGAGCGGCTGCAAAAACAGCATCACAATGATCCAGATGCCCCGGTCCGATTCACGCAGAGCACAATCGTAGATCATCCAGATCAGGAATGCGGAGTACACAATCCCGAGGAATCCGAAGAAAGCGCCGCCCGGAATCCAGAAAAATCCCATCAGTGTTCGGCATCCTGAATTGTCTGTGAGAGAAGCAGAACCATTTCGACACCCTGCAGCTGCCGAGCCGCCAGATCCTCCCGCGTTCCGCTCCGCACCCCTTCACAGACATCGACAAAGCGATGCGGCGACCAGGGAGACAGGCTGTCGTTCCGGGCTTTCGCATAACGCTCCAGCGTCGGATACAGCGGGTGCTGCCCGACATTCCGGAACCAGTACTTCGAGTTCGAATAATCCCCTTCCCGACGATGCATGATCGCATGCCAGTAGTCGCCCGCTTTATGACGCCCGCTGAACTGCACCGACTGCGAATAACTGTGCGACGTATCGAGATCGTCGAACCACTGGAACAACCCCGCGATAACCGCCTGGAAGTCGGGACTGTCCCGCTTCAGCTGCTCCGGCAGCCAGTTCTTCGCATCGTGCAGCAGATCGGGAACATCGTCGCCCGGGAAGCGGCTCGATCGCGGTTCAAGCACCGGCAGTTCCGGATCGCTCATCTCCCAGCAGATCGAAGCACACGGGAATGGCATTGTCTTCCGCCACGGCATGGTCGCGTAGGCGGAATGAACGGCTTTCGTTTCTTTCAGTTTCGCCAGCAGAAGATCGTGTGGAGCGATGATCAGGCCGACCCGCGTGAGCGGCATCCAGAGCGATGCGATCTGCCCGCCGAGCTGACGGTAGGCAAAATCGGAAAACGAGTTCGCATGGTGCGGCCACCAGATCGCCGCCCGCTCGTTGGCGTGATCATCGAGCTTCGACAGATTCGTCAGCATTTCCCGATTGGGAAATGCCTCGCAGAGAGCAACCAGAACCGTATCACAATCGGAAATCGCCTCGATCAGCCCCTCGGCATCGCGCAGAGACTTCACCGTTCGGGCCTGGAGCGTTTTGTATTCAGAAAGATCAGGGAGATCGTCAGACAACGTCAGAATGGTGCAGGACATGGCATCGTTCGCTTTGCAGAAGGCGACTCACAAGAAGGCGGACTCAGCATGAAACCGCAGAGAAGCCGTTTACGCAGACCTTAACACTATTGTCCGATTTCCGTCGACCATGTCGATACGGAAAACCGCAACGGGAACGTTCTCGGGAAAGTCCCCGGTGAGAACGAAATCCGTACGAGCCTGCGATGACGTTAGGCGTAGTGGTAGCCCGGGTTGATTCAACCGGGGTGGCTGAGCCACAAGAGGTCTCCCAATACGCTCAGAAGTTGAACCGAACTTTGAAACCTCTTGCCGACGCAGTGTCTGTCTTCAGTTGACAGGCGAAACATGTCCCTTCGCGCCCTTCAGGGGGAGCGGCTTGAGACCTCTGCCAGAAGCAGAAGGCCCGAAGGGCGGATGAGGGGGCGGTGAACCAGCGACGTTCCATACACATAAGAACAAATTCGAACCAACGGCCTGTGGAGCATGTCACCCGCATTTCCCCCACACCCTAACCCTCTCCCGCACGGGGGCGAGGGAACTTACTCACTACGTGGCCCCGGTACGATCTTCTGCGTATTTCGCGTGGCCTCGAACGAGTCACCCCGGCCACCCGTTTCGGGAGAATCGGGCTGGATTCCCGAACCGTATACAAGCCGCGGTTGTCGCCTTAAACTAGCGGCTGTCACCGTTCGCTCCGAAGATGTGCCACTGGCTCTGCCAGTGATGGCAACGTCTGAAGCGATGCAATACGTCACTGGCGGAGCCAGTGTCACCCGACGATTCGTCTCCTTCCTACAGCTGAATTCAGACTCATGCCCCGTTACGACCACAGCTCGATCGAACCGAAATGGCAGGCCTTCTGGGCCGAGAATCGCACTTTCGAAACCCCGGACCAGCCCAAAGAGGGCTCCGCCGGGAAGCTGTACGTCCTCGACATGTTCCCCTATCCCTCCGGCGACGGCCTCCACGTCGGCCACCCGGAAGGGTACACCGCGACCGATATCATGTGCCGCTACGCCCGGCATCAGGGCAAACACGTCCTTCATCCGATGGGCTGGGACGCCTTCGGCCTTCCCGCGGAACAGCACGCGATCAAAACCGGCACGCATCCCCGGGATACGACCTACAAGAACATCGACACGTTCCGCCGTCAGTTGCAGATGCTCGGCTTCAGCTACGACTGGAGCCGGGAAATCTCAACCACGGACGAAGAGTACGTCCACTGGACACAGTGGATCTTCCTCCAGCTTTTCAACTCCTGGTTCGATCCCACGTTCGAATGGACCGGCCCCGACGGCGTGAAACGGACTGGCAAAGCCCGGCCGATTGCCGATCTTCCGATCCCTGACGATGTCAAATCGCAGGGCGAAACCGCTGTCCGCAGTTATCAGGATGAAAGACGCCTCGCCTATCAGAGCGAAGCCCCCGTCAACTGGTGTCCGGCTCTCGGCACCGTGCTCGCCAATGAAGAAGTGACCGCCGAAGGCAAGAGCGAACGCGGCAACCACCCCGTGGAACGCCGCAAGCTTCGCCAGTGGATGTTGCGGATCACCGCATTCGCCGAGCGGCTTCTCAACGAACTCGAACCGCTCGACTGGCCGGAATCGGTGAAGTCGCTTCAGCGGAACTGGATCGGCAAGAGCATCGGAGCCGAGGTCGACTTCTTCGTCATTGAACCGGGCAGGAAAGCGGATGCCTCCGACAAACGGCTCGATCAGCGCGCCTCGTCCGGCTATCCGGCCAAACCAGGTGACGATGTCCTCCGCGTCTATACCACGCGACCCGATACGCTCTTCGGCGCGACTTACATGGTCGTCGCTCCTGAGCATCCGATTGTCGATCGCATCGTCACGGCTGAGCAGAAAGAGGCTGTCGAAGAATATCGACGGAAGTCGGCCAACAAGACCGACCTCGACCGCACCGATCTCGCCAAAGAAAAGACCGGCGTCTTCACCGGGGCCTATGCCCTCAATCCGGTGAATGGAGCCGAGACGCCGATCTGGATCGCCGATTATGTTCTCATGAGTTACGGCACCGGAGCCATCATGGCCGTGCCGGCTCACGATGAACGCGATCTCGAATTTGCTCAGACGTTCGACCTCCCGGTCATTCCCGTGGTGCAGCCGCCCGATGAGAAGACCGATCCGATCGGCTTCACCGATCCCGGCACCGCCATCAACTCGGGTGACTACGACGGCACACCGACCGCCGAGTTCAAGAAGAAGATCACCGCCGATCTCGCCCAGCTCGGCCTCGGACGCGAAGCGGTCAACTATCGTCTTCGTGACTGGCTCTTCTCGCGGCAGCGTTACTGGGGCGAGCCGTTCCCGATCTGGCATGAACTCGATGCCGAGGGCAACCCGACCGGTATGATTCGCGGCGTCGACGAAAGCGAACTCCCCGTCACGCTTCCCGACATGGACGACTTCGCCCCCAAGGGAACGCCCGATCCGCCCCTCTCAGCTGCCCCGGAAAGCTGGCTCTACAAAACCGCCGCGGACGGCACCCGTCTCCGTCGTGAAACCAACAGCATGCCGCAATGGGCCGGCAGCTGCTGGTACTACTTGCGGTTCTGCGATCCGAAGAATACCGAAGCCTTCATCGATCCCGAGAAGGAGAAGTACTGGCTCCCAGTCGACTGCTACATCGGCGGAGCCGAGCACGCCGTGCTGCATCTCCTTTACTCGCGCTTCTGGCACAAGGCCCTGTTCGACCTCGGACACCTCAGTAAGCCCGAACCGTTCCAGAAGCTCGTCAACCAGGGGATGATCCTCGGCGAAGCGGAGCTCACCGCCTATCGCATCGCCGATGAATCAGCCTATAGCGACAAGCGCGATGAGAAGTTCGCCACCGATCTTCAACGCCCGTGGGTCTCTGCCCGCAACGTGACCGAAGAAGACGGCCAGTACGTCGAAAAGGAAACCGGAGCCGTCCTCGAAGCAGTGATGATCGACAACGATCAGGTCACTAAAAAGGGGAACGACTTCGTGCTCAAGGACGACGCCAGCATCGTTGTTGAGTCGCGGGCGCACAAGATGTCGAAGTCTCGCGGCAACGTCATCAACCCGGACGACATCGTGAAGAACTACGGAGCCGATGCACTCCGCCTCTACGAGATGTTCATGGGCCCACTCGAACAGACGAAGCCCTGGAGCATGTCGGGCGTGGAAGGGGTTTACCGCTTCCTCGGCCGCGTGTGGCGAATGATGGTCGATGATGCCGCCGAGTCGGTCACGCTCAACCCGGCCATCAAGGACGTCGAACCGACCGAAGCTCAGGATCGCGTGCTTCACAAGACGATCAAAGCGGTGACCGAAGACATCGAGAAGCTATCGTTCAACACCGCCATCAGCCGCATGATGGAATTCACCAACGAATTCAGCGGCCAGGACCCGCGTCCGAAATCGGCGATGAGCCAGTTCCTCCTGCTCCTCAGCCCCTTCGCCCCGCACCTCGCCGAAGAACTCTGGCAGGTCCTCGGCCACAGCGATTCCCTCGCCTACGCCGCCTGGCCGAAGTTCGACGAAGCCAAACTCGTCGAATCCGAAATCGAAATCCCGGTCCAGGTAAACGGCAAACTCCGAGCAAAAATCAAAGTCCCCGCCGGCTCGGATGCGAAAGCGATGGAAGCAGCAGCGAAAGCCGACCAATCCGTCGCCGCTCAACTCGAAGGCAAGCAGATCGTAAAAACCGTCTGCATCCCGGGACGACTGGTCAACTTCGTGGTGAAGGGATAGTGGGCCCTCGATGGGTGTGCCACTGGCTCCGCCAGTGCGATTTGTCAACCGGCGTTGACTCTTCTCTGCGACTCCATAGAGCATGCCCCGTTACGGTATGGGCATCTGACGTCTGTTGTCGTGGCAGGATGGCCCGGAGTGGCGTAGGTCAGGCACCGCCTGACGCGAGTGTTTCCAGCAGTGTCCTTTTTCCGTCAGGCAGAGCCTGACCTACTCGCTGCATCCCGGGACGACTGGTGAGCTTCGTGGTGAAGGGGTAACGGACGCCTCAATGGGTGTGCCACTGGCTCCGCCAGTGGGATCTGTCAACCGGCGTTGACTCATCTCTGCGACCCCATAGAGCATGCCCCGTTACGGTATGGTCATCTGACGTCTGTGGTCGTGGCAGGATGGACCGGAGGTTCATCTCCGGGTGACGAAGTCACAAGCAGTCGTCCGTAACCGTTGTTCAACTCGTCAAACCCAGCGATTGTGCACAGAGGGATTGCCATACTTCGACGTCCATCACCGTCACATACTGGATGTCAATCGAATCACCATTCATCGGATTAGGTCCTCCCATCGCCGGATGAGGCGCAAGAGCGAAACACTGTCCCGGACCGGCAATTTTTTCAGCTTCATGCAGTTGCAACACGAGTTGTGAGAAGAGGAACGTCTCCTGCCACCATTGTTGATTGACCTCGCCAACAAAGTCTTCGTAGTTCGTATTCACCATGGAGATCTCGCCGGAGAGAACATCCAACATTTCAACATGACCTTCTGGTCGGCGTAAGAACCATATTCCGAACTTTGTCATGAACGCTGGAGCGACACGACCGCCAATCATCGGTAACCAAGGGGAAAGCCAAGCTCGGAACTGATCTGGGGAGATGTCTTCTATAATTAGGTCTGACCAATCAAGTTGTGCCATTAACGGTTCCATCTCTGAATCTGATTTTGAGGTGACGAAGTCACACGCCGTTCGCCGTTGACGATTGAACTGCAAGATTGGCGAAAAACTTCAATCGGGACGCACGTTGGCAGTGGCGTAGGTCAGGCACCGCCTGACGCGAATGTTCCAGCAGTGTCCTTTTTCCGTCAGGCGGTGCCTGACCTACTCGCTGTTTCAGTTTGATCCCGACATCTTGATCCGTGATGTGAATTTCCGAACAACCCCCCGGAGCAGCGAATTTGATCCCTTAGTAAGAATATACATGGTCAATCAACAGAAGCGGCAAGAGTTCATTGAAGTCTATCGACAAGGGGCAGCAAACTGGCAATCCAAGGGGAATCTCGTCAGGGAAGCAAAAAGTCTTTCCTCTCTCTTGATGAATTATCTTGCGATGGCAGTCGTGGAATGCAGTAGTTTGGATGAAGTGAAGGCATGGTGTTCAAAACACGAAGTGTCACCTGTACTGGAACGATATGCCGAAGTGATGCAATTACTCGTTGGTAAGGTCGACTCCGGAGAAGTTCCATCGTCAACGATTTCTGGAAACTACCCTAATCTTGTTTTCACTCATCTAGCTTGGGCTTTAGGAGAATTTGACCTTGGCGAGATGCTCGGTGGCATCGCCTCACGTCAGGATGTATTGGGGCTTAGTACACCGTTTTGGCAAGAGTATTCAAAAGCGATCGACGCTCTTATCGCAGGACGCACCTACATCGCCGGCGAGTTGAATGTGGAAGGTCAAGAAGTATATTGGAACACTTATTTGCATCTCATCGAACGTGCCACGAACAATCAGGATGTTTCAACTGCTATTGCCGATGTTGATGACGCTTTCTTACGCCGCAACTCCGATAAGACGATCAAAGACGACGCCCACGAAATTGAAGGGTCAGGTGGACATTCGGTACGGTGGGATTTTCGTCGAGACGGTCTGCTCAACTACATGCAGGGCAAGCAATAGGCAATATCACGTCCCCGGCATCGCTTCAACGCCTTCGCCACTGGCTTCGCCCTGAGCGCTTTCACCGGCGATACGGTCGGCTTGCGTTTTTCGCCCTTTGCTTTGGGCTGATCCAGCGGCGTAGGTCAGGCACCGCCTGACGCGAATGTTCCAGCCGTGTCCTTTTTCCGTCAGGCAGTGCCTGACCTACTCGCTACTCGCTGATTCATGCTTACCTCAGTGGGATTTGCCCCCTCAGAATCGAACCGTTCAGATGCATGTTTCCAATTGCAAATAACAACGCGAACTGGGACATTCACCATCACACGGCTGTCGATGTGAATCCCATCCACACTAACCTCCAAGTTGGAAGCCGACATCCTGAATGAGCGGACTTCGCAATCTGGAAACGAAATTAGGCTCAATTGCGACTTTGGAATTGGCTTCATCCTGCGGTTTCTCCAATCCAGCAGAATTATCATAAAATGTGAAACGTGAAAATGAACACATTTATGAGCAGATAGGAACGTAGATTGGCCACGGAAAGAAGAGTAACGTCAACTTTGGCTGCCATGAGAGAACGCTACGGTGATTTTGTTGAGCACGTCGAGCTGATTGAACTGAATCCAGACAATGTCCCCGATCAGTTTATTGAATACCTCCCCTATGCCGCCCTGTGGGGGGTGACGGACAATGATGTGCGTGACGAATTGGTTGACATTGCACCAGAAAACGCGAAGGACGATCTCATTCGAGTCGTGAAGGAAATCGACGCCAGTCTCGATGACTGGCTCGCAGGAGGTGAGTCTTATGCTGCGTCGCCTTCGCGAGAGTACCTTGCGTTTTCGTGTCTGCGCTTAGCGGGAGATTCGGCGATGCACGATTAGAATCCGTTTCACGATCCGTTCTCCATGGACGGTAAGCGGCGTAGGTCAGGCACCGCCTGACGCGAATGTTCCAGCAGTGTCCTTTTTCCGTCAGGCAGTGCCTGACCTACTCGCTGCGCAACCCGGAGGTAAACCTCCGGGCCGTCCCGCGTTAATCATCCTGCGGTGTCTCCAATGCAGAAGGATTATCATAATCTGTGAGACGTGCAAACGAGCACACTTATCCCTGTCAGAGCCTGACCTGTGGAAGAGCTGATGCACCTGATTCGATGGTTCTACGAGGACTGGGGAGCCCTCGGCTACCTGATTCTGCTGATGAGCGTCGCAGGCATCGCGATCTCTCTCGTGCGACGAAAGACGCCGAAAGCGGACAGTGTGTTCGAAGCCGATGCGATCCTTGCTCTTCAGGGAGAGCTGGATCTTGAAGTCGCGAGAGCGATGAATGCCCGGCATCTTCAAACCAGTTCCCGGCACGCGACGTTGATCAGAAAGCTTCAGATCTTCGGAGACTCCGTCGCAATCGCACTCCGCAGCACGAATCCGGACACGAGCCGTTCCCGAGCCGCACTGGCCGGGGAACTCTATCAGGAGCTTGCCGAGTATCGGGATCTGATGAGTTCCCGGGTGCGCCGGAAAGTTCGCGCGAGATACCGGCAACTGGCGGCGAACGGGCATCTTCAGCCCGGCAAGTCGGACAGTGTTTGAGTCGCGGTGCTACTTCGTCTCTCCCGGCAGGAATCGTCCATGGATCTCGAAGTCATGCGCCGTGGGGTCGCCTCGATTCACCCCCCCTTCCGCTGGACCATCCCTCTCCTCAGGACCATCCCGCAAGGTCTCGCTGGAATCGACTTGCGAAACTTGACCCCGACCGGGGGCGTTTTGCGTGGCTAATATGTCTCGCGACGACTCGGGCGGCCTGCAATTTTTCCGGAACAAATTCGGGGCAATTGACAGAATTTTGTACGGATTCACGCGCCTCGCTCCACTAACAGAGGGGGGGAACCTCCCTGATGCTGAGATTATTCAACCTGACGTGAAGACTGGTACGACCCATGCGACTCACCCTTCGATACCTGCTGGCCTATCTCGACGACGTTCTGAAGCCCACTGATGCCGCCACGGTCGGGCGGATTATCAAGGAGAATAAGTCGGTCCGCGATCTGGCCGAGCGGTTGCGGAAGATTATCCGCATGCGGCGGCTCTCGGCTCCCGACCCGCATGAGAAGCGGGCCATGGTGAGTGCGAACGATGTCGCCGAGTATCTCGACAATCTGACGCCGCCCGATCAGGTGGCTCAGTTTGAGTCAGAGTGCCTTCAATCGGACGAACGGCTGGCCGAGGTCGCGGCGACGCATCAGATTCTGTCTCAGGTGCTCGGAGGCCGCCCGGCGATTCCGCCAACGACGAAAGCGAATCTTCAGAAGATCGCGATGTCCTTCCTGCCGGACGATTCGGAGTTCGATGACGACCAGAATGCCGGTTCGTCCGTCGCGATTCCGGCGATGGAAGCTCCGACGATTACCGCCACGGCGACCCCGGAAGTCGATATTCCGTTCGAGATTCGTCGGCGGCAGGGAGACTGGCGGCAGTTCGCGGCGATCCTGGGCGTGGTGATTCTCGTTGGAGCCTGGATTTACAGCATCGCCACGGATCGTTCATTCCGAGGAGCCTCGGATACCTATACCGAACGCCGGTTTGATCGCGTAGAAAATCGCGGAAAGAACGAGCAGATCGCCGTTTTGCCGCAAGGAACATCCACGGTCGCAGGGCCGGTGGCTACCGTTCCCCGCCCCGCTTCAACCTCGATGCCGATCGCCGCTGCTGATCCCGCCGCAAGACGCCCGCCGGGTAGTCCGGTCCCAACCGCGACTCGCCCTCCCGTGGCCGCTCCGCCTGAAATGCAGCCCGGTGAAGTCGTCGATGGAGTCAACAACGGCGATGCCGTCGCGGCAAATATGAAGCCGGAGGAAGCTGCTCCGGACGAACCGGTCCCCGCTCCCAATCCAATTCTGTTCGCTCCGCAGGTTCAGTTCGTCTCGGCCGACCGGGGCCTGATTCTGGATGATTCCGGCGCGGCGCGTGCAAAGTCGGTTCTGGCTCCCCAGGGAGTCGAACTGAAGATGGGCCATGCGCTTTACACGCCTCCTTATGCGACAGCCGATTTCACCGTGAACGGCAGCAGCGCTCGGCTTCACATGCGGGACAACGCGGCGGCCCGGCTGATCGGCTGCGAAGAGATGGACTGTCTGGCTCTCGAATTGATGCAGGGACGGTTCATCATCCAGTCCCTTCCCCAGCCAGCCGAACGGGCACTGGAGCGGGTGCAGCTGGTGATTGACGGATTGACCTGGACGATCATGCTTCCCGAGGAAGCGACGAAGCTGACCGTGGAAGTGCGGCCTCAGCTGGCCAATCATTTCGAACAACTGCCTGACGAGGGGCTCACCATCACCGATCTCTGGGTCGAAGGCGCGCCGGTGCAGATTCAGCCGCCGAACGCTGCGCCCCTGGAAATCAAAGAGTATCACTCCGTCCTGCCCGTCGTCTCGGCCGCCCTGCCGGAGAACCTGGGAGGCGAAAACGCTCCGGCAGACGCCGCGGCTGCGGAGCCGCCTGCTGCCGCTCCCAACAACGATCCGCTGCCCCCACCTCAACCCGCGTGGAGCGACGGGGGTCCATTGCAGATGACATTATCGCAGCGACGGGATCAGCAGGAGTTCATGAAGTATCTGGAACGGTCGACCAACCTGTGGCTCGACATGCAGGGAGTGGCGAACGATCCCAATCCGAGAATCGCCGAACTCGCCACGCGGGTCCTGGCCCTGGGCCGCCGTTATGAATCGCTGGTGACGATTCTTGCTCGATCGCAGCACGAGGAATCCCGCACGGAAGCGATCGCCGGACTGCGGGTCTGGCTCCCGCGCGAGACCGAGAACCGAACCCTGCTGATGGTGTCGCTGCAAAAGACATTCACGCCGGGGACCGCCGATATGGTCTACTCGCTGCTTTGGGGCTACGACGCGGAAGATGCCCGGAAGCCGGATGTCTCTCGGCGTCTGGTCGACGGTTTGCGGCACGAACACGTCGCGGTGCGGGAACTGTCGATCTACTGGATTTCCAATCTGACGGGCCAACGGCTGGGGTATCGTCCGCTGGCCGTGCTGGCGACACGGGAACAGGCCGTGTCCTCCTGGGAACGGCATCTGGATCGCATCGGAGCACTGCTGCCCCCGGCCGAGTAAATCGGTTTGAGTGGGAGGCTTCTGACAAGTTCGTCGTTCCGGGCAGTCGCCACTGGAATTTCGTGCACGGCTGCTCTAAGGTAGTTCCGTCGCCTTCTGCCTGCCCGCCCTGGCGACCGTACGTCCTGTCCCGTTTTCAACATGCCGCCCGTTCCCGCCGTGCCTCGCCTGAGTCGGAGCCACCGTGTCGATCGAAATCAGAACTTACGAGGGAACCGCCGAGGACCTGAGTCAATTTATCGTCGGTGCCTGGCTGAATTCGTACGGCGGGAAGATGGCCGTTCCCGACTGGTCGCCCGAGTATTTTGAATGGCAGATGACCGGCCCCGGTCTCTGCCGCGACTATCTGATTTCCGCCTGGAAGGACAACGAAATGGTCGGCACGCTGCTGGCCATGCCCTTCCCCGTCTGGTGTCTCGGGCAGGAATTGCCCGGGGATCAGGGCAGCTGGCTGACGGTGTTGCCGGAGTATCGCCGGGATGGGGTCGCCAAGGCGATGGCTCAGGAAATCGCGCGTCGGGAAGGGAAGCGGAACTCCGTTGGCCGCGTCGGGTATGCCTTTCGTGGCTCACGCATTTCGATGGGGCCTCGCTTCTGGAAGAAGGCCGGCAAGCGGACGAACTTCCTGCGCCCGGTCTATTTGTGGGCCCGGCTGCTTGAATCGAGCGCCGTTCGGGAATGGACGAACAGTGGACTCGATCGGACACTGCTGAAGGTCCTACCCGATTCGATCTGTAACATCGGGAAGGTCCACTCGAGTGTTTCAATTCGCGATTATCAGCCCGAAGACCTGAACCGCTGCCGTGAACTGATCAATACGCAGGCCCGACAGGCCGATCTCGCCGTATTATGGGAAGAGCCCCGGCTCGCCCGGCAACTCCACTACGGCGACTTCGTCAATACGCTGGTTGTTGAACGGAACGGACAGCCGGTCGGATTCGTGAACTACCACAAGATCGGCATGCACCTGCAGACGCGGATTCCAGCGGCGATCATCGATCTGCTGGCCTGTCGAGAGCTCACTCCCCGGGAGACCCGCAGTCTGCTCAATGCGCTGTGTCTGCGACTGCGGGACGAAGGAGTCAAGATGATGCTGATGCGCGAGTTTCACGGCCAGCCGACCGGATCGCTGCTGCGAACCCGCTTCGCGCCCCAGTTCGCCGATTCCGATCTGCTGTTCTCCACACCTGATCCGGAAAGCTCCGTCGACCTCCGCAGGATTCGTAAAATCCATGTTCTGTGGCGATAATGCGGACTTTCCCCAGTTCGGACCGGGGCTCGTCTTGCATTTGCGGCGGGGCGTGATTTACTGAAGGGACGGGATCGTCTGCGCGAATCCCGGTGACGTTCGTTCCCGCGATTCAGCTTGGAGACGACTTTGAACTTCTGCCCCACCGTAGAATCGACCGCTTCGTCGATGTCCGAAACCGAACCCGATCGTGATCACCTGGAACAGACTGCGTTTGCGCACAGTCCCTATCCCGATTCGTATTTGACGACTGAACCGGAATATCGCCAGTTCTGGAACGACAGTCGAACCGGCTATATCGGTTATCTTCAGGATCGCAAATATCTGCACATGATCGGCGGCCTGATCGCTCCGGATGACGAGCGGGAAGAGTTGCTGCGGCAGTTTACCGAATACGTTGACGAACATCGTTATCTGGCCTCGTTCTTCAACATCGCCGAGAACGATCGACCGCTCTTCCAGAAGTACGGCTACGAAGCGACCAAATTCGGCGAGAATGCCACGATCGATCTGAAGGGACACACCTGGAGCGGAAAGCCGTATTCCTGGGTGAGACGCCAGGTCAGCTTCGTGCAGCGACAGGGGATCGTCGCGCGGGAAATCGATATCAATCACCTGTCGGAAACGGAACGGCACGATGCCTTCGCCCGGCTGCAACAGATGAACGAAGACCAGCTCGCCGAACGCGTGCTGCCGCACGAGATCGGACTGCTGGAAGGGCGTCTGTATCCCGATCATTTCTATCGTCGGCGGTTGTTCGTAGCTCATCCGGAAAACGAGCCGGACAACTGGCAGGCGTTTGTTGCCTGCACGCCGATGGAAAACGGTCGGGGCTGGGCGACAGAGATGTACCGCAGTCAGAAAGAAGCCGTCCGCGGGATTACGCCGTTCCTCTTCGTGAAACTGATCGACGCGATGAAAGAAGAAGGCGTCGAGTTCGTTTCACTCTGCATGGTTCCGGCGGTGAATTGCGGCATCAAGACGCCGGGCGATTCCTGGAAGACCCGATACTTCCTGACCCTCTGGGAGAAGCGACTCAACTTCCTGTTCAACGTTCAGGGGCTTTACCATTTCAAGAGCCGCTTCCGCCCCGAGTTCGAGCCGGTCTATCTTTGCGTAAAGCCACGGATCACAAACGGTTCGACGTTGTCGTTCCTGAAATGCTGCGGCGTGTTCCAGATGCACTGGAGCAATTTCTTCCGGCTGTTGAAGTCGAGAAAGCAGCGGGCGGAGCAGGACTGAGTTCGAGCCGCTCGGGGCTCCAGTCGCCAGTTCAATCGAAGTGCTCGTCAGCGGGATCGAACTTCGGAATGACGATGTTCAGAATCTTCATCTGGCCGACCGCCCGGTGTCGCGTTCCGGGAGGAATCATGATGCACATTCCGGCTTTGACCGGCGTAACCTCGCCGTTCAGTTCGATCCCGGCATTGTCACCACATTCAAGAATGTAATACGTCTCGGTGAGCGTACGGTGATAGTGCGTCTCGGCTTCGTCGGAGATTTCCGTGAGGTGAATTGTCGCCGGATACTCGGGGACATCGGCAAAGGCGCGGCGAGCGGTTCCGCAGGGACAGGGGACTCCCGGCAGACCGGCCAGATCGACGATCCTGGGCTCGAGCGACGTTTCCGAACTCATTTCGAATCCTCTCCGCGACGTTTCCGACCGCAATACGGGCAATCAGGGGTGTAGATAATCCGAAAGCACTTGCGGCACTCCCGGGGACCGTAGACGACTGGTTCATACTGCAGTCGCTGGTAGATCAGGTAAATGAAGACGAGCACGACGAAGCCGGCAATCAGATAGCCGCTGGAACTCCAGGCGAGCATCATCTGCATGACGATCGCGGCACAGCAGACGACATAGACGCCGACCGTCCACCATTTATTGCGGTTGTTATGCGCCCGCATCTGCCGCTCGTTGATCTTGTCGGAGAACTCTCGTTCCAGGAGTTCCTGCTTCCGTTCGTAGATCATGCGGGCTTCATTATCGACGCCGATCGCGCTGAGCAGTCGCTCAATGCTGTCGAGCACGCGGTAGGTATCGTCGAAATTCAACTGGCGTTGATGAGCCCAGCGATTCCGGAACTCACGGAGCTCGCTGACAAGCGAGCGTTCGTAATGTCCGAGGTGCTGCCGGAAGACGGCGTTCCACTGATCCCACATCACCGTCAGGGTGGAGTGAGCGTCCCAGACAAACTCGTCCTGTCGGGAGGATCCGTTCTGTTCACGGGGACGGCGGAAACTCGATCGAGCCTGCCGCATCCACTGTTCACCGAACACGGACTTCAGCTGATTCTCGACATACGGAGCCAGTCCCGCGGTCAGCACGTCCAGAGCATCGCCCACGTAATCCCAATGCAGTTCCCCCTGCTGCTCGGTCGAGTGCGGAGTTTCCGCTGTCTCTTCGCTAGGGGCCACAGTCGTCATAACCGCATCTGCTCCCTGGCTGAAGCAAGCCGTCGGCTTCGCTTCGAACCAGTCTCATCGTAATTGTGCAAGGGTTCCACGGGGGTCATTCGAGAAGACGAAAGTCTGCAATCACGGGGCGATGGTCGGATGCCGAACTCCAACCGGCGAAGCAGTCTTCAAAACTCAGTCCGGCGTTTGCCCAGACCTGATCCAGCGTCAGCAGCGGGAGTGGCCAGGGCCACGTAGGCTGGAAACCTCTTCCCGAGCTATCGTAGGCGTTGCTCGCCCGTTCATCAATAGGCTGAAACAATGGCGACTCGCGAGGCGTGTTGAAGTCGCCGGCGATCAGCAGGCGACGATCGCCAGTTTGATCAATCAATTCCGCCAGTCGATTCATCGCGGGAGCCCGGTCGTAGTCCGGACGTCCGTGAATGTCGACAAACAGCACGGACAGATCCTTCTCCCCGAGCGACACCTCGACCTGACGATAGTGTCCATCGATCCCCAGTTCGCCCGCAGTCACCTCGTGAGCCGTGCCCCCGCGAACCAGAAGGACCATCTCGCCCCCAAGCAGCGTGACTTCATGGTCCGGGAAATTCGATTTCCAGACCTGTCGCATCTCTTCGGTCGGTGGACCGGCCTCGACGAGAGTGATCAGATCGGGATCGTACTTCTGAATCTCTGTGACGACCTGCTGCCAGCCGTGCCGCCCATGGCAGACATTCCACAGCAGGAGCCGCTGAGTTGTTCCCGCACTGGCGTCTTGAGCCGGCGGCGTGACCACGCGATGCGACCCGGCACTTTGGGCCACCACCAGCGCCATCACCCCCCAGCAGACCATACGCCGAGGTCGACCGAGCAGCAGACTGAGAACACCCAGAAACAACGCCAGCAGGAACAGCAGCGGTCCCGGAGACGCGTAATAAAATCCGGAGATGAGCGGTATCGGTCCGAGATCACGGATCGTCAAACGCAGAAACGCGGCCACGGCCCATCCGAGTGCGATCCAGACATACAAAGCAATCAGCAGATTGCGGATCTGGAACGCGGGACGTTCCGAGGGCTTCGGCAATGAGACAGCAGACAGGAAAGCTTTCATGGAGTCGAACGTCGTTTGTCGGTCAACCCGAAGTCCCTCGAGGCATTCCTGCCGAAGAACGGGGCTGATCCGGACACTACGGTGACAGAATCGTAGTCGACGTCCGATGTCGCTGCGTAAATGCACGCGGCCGGGCCGAGAATGGCTGCCGCACTCAAATCTTAACGGGAAAATGCACAGGCGGCGCGCGAAATCCGAGCGGGCCTGGGAGTTTTCCCTGTAGTCCTCATCGGACGATGCAGGCGTGCATCTTGAGGCAAAAAGGCCTCATTTCTCGATTTCGTCGATCAGGCGATGACGTCGTGCACGACGTTTCCATGCACGTCGGTCAGGCGGAAATCGCGGCCCGAATAACGATACGTCAGCTTCTCGTGATCGAAGCCGAGCAGATGCAGAATGGTCGCGTGCAGGTCGTGGACGTGCACCGGCTTTTCAACGGCTTTGAAGCCAAGCTCATCGGTCGCACCGTAGCGGTAACCGCCCTTCACGCCGCCCCCGGCCATCCACGCGGTGAAGCCGTAGTGGTTGTGATCGCGGCCATTCACCTTGCCGGCGTTGGCTCCCGGAGTCGGCAGTTCGACCACCGGCGTCCGCCCGAACTCACCACTGCAGACAATCAGAGTTTCGTTGAGCAGCCCCCGCTGCTTCAGATCCTTGATCAGCGCAGCGATCGGCTGGTCGCACTGACCGGCCAGGCGGCGATGGCCCGACTCCAGGTCGTCGTGGTTGTCCCAGGGCTGACCGTTTCCGTGCCACAACTGAACGAAGCGAACACCCCGTTCGACAAGTCGGCGGGCGATCAGACATTGCCGGGCATGCACGCCTTCGCCATACATCTCCTGAATGTGCTTCGGCTCGCGGTTCACATCGAACGCATCGGTCGCTTCCATCTGCATACGATACGCCAGTTCGAACGACTGGATTCGAGCTTCCAGCTGACCGTCGCCCGAGCGTTTGTCGAGATGCCGCTCGTTGAGCTTTTGCAGCAGATCGATCTGAGTCCGCTGCCGATCGTACGGCAACTGGCTGTTCTTCACGTTGGCAATCAGATCTTCCACGTTCTTGGAATTCGGATCGATGTGCGTTCCCTGAAAGACGCCAGGCAGGAATGCCGAACGCCAGTTTTCCGATTCCTTAATCGGGTAACCGCCGGGACAAAGCACCACGAAACCGGGCAGGTTCTGGTTTTCCGTTCCCATTCCGTACGTGACCCAGGAGCCGAGGCAGGGACGGACGAGCCGCGATTCCCCGCAGTTCATCAGCATCAGCGATGGCTCGTGGTTCGGCACATCAGCATGCATCGAGTGAATGAACGTCATGTCGTCGACGCATTCTCCCAGATTCTGGAAGATCTCGCTGACCTCGATGCCGGATTCGCCGTACTTCTTAAACTTGTAAGGCGAAGGCATGACGCCGCCGGTCTTCCGCTCGGTGCGCAGGTTTCCGCCTTCGAGCGTTTTCCCGGCCCACTTCTCCAGTTCGGGCTTCGGATCGAACGTATCGACCTGCGACGCGCCGCCGTTGAGGAAGATGTGAATGACATGCTTGGCCTGCCCCGGGAAATGCGTCGGGTGGGCCAGCATCGGATTTTCGATGCTTCCCTTCGCCTGGTCAGCGAGCATCGTTGCGAACGTCATCGCCCCGAAGCCCATGCCACAGCGGCGGAGCATCTCACGTCGTGAGTAAAGTGTTTCGTACATAGCAGTCATCCTGAAGCAGGAGTTGTCTTGTGCGTCGTGTGCCACTGGTATTTGCCAGTGGGAAGTCCACTCGTGGATTCGTCTTTCGTCGAGATGGCGGAGCCAACGGCACTCCTCGAATTTCGTGAGAGGAATGCCGCGGGTCTGCGACTAATCCACGAACATGAACTCGTTCGACATCATCAACGTTTGTGCGAGTTCCTTGCGGCCCGCGTTCCCGTCCGCCGCGGAATCGAGATAGCCAACGCACCACGTCAGCTCTTCCGGAGAGGGATCCCGCTGGAGCAGTCGCTGATAAAGTTCGGTCACATAGTTCTGGGTCGGAGCTTCGGCTCCGGTTTCTTCAATCGTTTGTCCGGCCATCTTCTCGCAGAGCTTCTGGACGAACGGTGAGTTCATCACATACAGAGCCTGCTGCGGAACCGTGGTGCGGCTGCGAGCCGAGGTACTTGTGTTCGGGCTGGCCACATCGAAGCTGGCCAGCAGCTGCGAAACATTGTTCCGATCGATGTAACCGTAAATGGCTCGCCGGGTCGAAGGCTCTTTGCCTTCGAGCTGAACCGGACGCCCGCCATGCGTTTTATCAAGCACGCCGGCACAGTCGAGAATCGAATCCCGCATCTGCTCGAACGTCAGTCGTTTGCGGTTCATTCGCCAGACGAGTCGATTTTCCAAATCCGCTTTCTCCCCTTCCGGCGAGCTGAACGAACTCTGACGATAGGTTTCAGAACGAGCGATCTCGCGGATCAGCCACTTCAGCGACCAGCCGTTCTCCATGAACTTGTACGACAGATAGTCGAGCAGTTCCGGATGCGTCGGCGGTGCAGTCCGCAGACCGAAGTCGCTGGTTTCACTCACAAGCGGCTGACCGATCAACTGCATCCAGACGCGGTTCACCAGAACGCGAGCCGTGAGCGGATTCTTCTTCGAGACAATCGCCTGAGCCAGTTCCAGTCGTCCGCTGGAGGAATCGCTGAACGGTTCGCTGCGTACGAAATCGAGCACCTTCAGGAAGCGTCGATCGACTTTGTCGCCGCGGCTGCCGGGGTTACCCCGTTTGAAGATGACCGGGCTGGCCGGCTTGTCTTTGTCGTTCACAACCATGGCCCGCGGCGGTGCGCCTTCCGAAGTCGCGACCAGTTCGTCGACCTTCTTCTCAAGGTTGCGATGACGGTTCCGCTCATCCCGGTTGTACAGCGAAACGGAATCGGGTCCGCTGTAGTTGACCGGGAAGCCCGACGTCAGCACAGCCTGCTGGAGGGCTTTCCATTGCTCCCGTTCGGCTTCCGGAACATCAGCTTCGGCTTTGAAGGCGTAAGCGAGCAGATCGGCGTAGATCTTGATGAAGTCGTACGAATGAACCGGGCGGTTCTCTTCGAGGCGTTCTTTCAACAACGGATGCGGCTCGAATTCGCCTTTCGCCATCTGATCGTAAAGCTGCTCGATGCGTTTCGGGGCCTGTTCGTTGTACTGCTGTTCGTTGAGGAACATCACCCGCCGATAAACACCCCAGAGCGGATCTTTGACATCGCGATCCCGCAGGAAACCGTTGAAAGCGTCGCGGGCCCGATTACGGATCTCGTACTTACCGTCGAGTTCATAACGTCCCGACTGCAGTCCCTGTTTGCTGGCGATTTCGTGCAGATACCGTTCGACGTTCGCCCGCAGCTCGGCATTGATCTTCTCGGCTTCCTTGTTTTCGTACTCGTCGACCGCCTGCTCGCGTTTTGCCAGTTCGACCTTGTAAGCCTCATAGGCCTGCTTGTCTGTCGGCTCCCCGATCTGCGGCAGTTTTTCCGGTTCGACGCAACTGTCGAACACGCCATACAGGGCGTAGTAATCGGCCGCTTCCAGCGGATCGAACTTATGGTCGTGACAGCGGGCGCAGGCCAGCGTCATGCCCATCAGGCCACGCATCGTCACATCGATGCGGTCATCGAAAATGTCCGGCGTGCGATTCAGGAACCGGTTGCCAACTGTCAGGAATCCCATCCCGGCCAAAGCTTCATCGCCTCGGCGATTCGGCATCAGGTCGGCCGCGAGCTGTTCGGTGATGAACTGATCGTAAGGCAGGTCGCGGTTCAGCGCATCGATCACATAGTCGCGGTACGTGTAAGCAAACGGATAACGTCGTTCCTCGGTGAAGACGTAGCCTTTGGTGTCGGCGTACCGGGCCAGGTCGAGCCAGTAACGGGCCCACTTCTGCCCATAGTCCGTCGAGCCGAGAAAACGATCGATCGATGCCTCCCAGGCCGTGGCGTTGGGATCGGCTGCGAACTTCTGAATCTCCTCGTACGAAGCCGGCAGACCGGTCAGATCAAATGCCAGACGACGCAACTGCAGACGGGGGTCCGCCTGAGGTGACTGCTTCAGACCAGCTTCTTCCAGCTGCTTTACAATGAAGGCATCGACCGGACTGGCGATGCGAGCATCGGCGTTGACTGCCGGCACTTCAGGCAGTTCGATCGGCTGGAAAGCCCAGTGCGTTTTGGCTTCTTCAAAATAGTCGACGACGACTGCGTCGTCCGCCGATTCCGGCCAGTAGGCACCTCGAGAAACCCATTCGGTCAGACTGGCAATCTGCTCGTCGGACAGTTTGCCATCCGGCGGCATCTGGGAATCGTCTTCGGAATAGCGAATGACCTGAATCAGACGGCTCTCATCCGGATTACCCGGCACGACGGCGGGGCCACTTTCGCCCCCCTTCATCAGGAAGGCGTGGCTGTCCAGGCGCAGTTCGGCCCATTGCTCCTTCGCACCGTGGCATTCCTGACAATGCTGTGCAAGAATCGGGCGGATCTTCGTCTCGAAAAAATGTTCCTTGTCCGAGTCCGACTGTTCCGCAGCTCGCGCAGGCGAACCGAACGTCAGGGCGACGGCAAGAACCATAAGTAATGCGACTGTATCTCTCATGCAGCTGTTTCCGAGGCGGGCAGTTTGGAGGCGGGAGGGCAATCGGTTCTTCGGTGAAGACATCGCAATCGCTTCATATATTCTATCGTCTTTTCCCTGCAGATCAAAAGGATATTGGGCAATTCAGCCACCCCTGAGGGGCTCGGGAAATTTGCTCAAGCCGGGAGGAGACCCCCGTTTCGGGTGGGAACACCATGCTAAAACTGCTGAAAACTGCCGGCCCGCCGGTCCTGTTTCTGGTCCTGTTCCTGCTTGGCTGGGATTTGCTTGTCCGACTCGGAGGAATCGGGCCGTATCTGCTCCCCTCCCCAGCCGCGGTCGCAAAGGTCTTTTTTACCCGGTCAGTCGATCTGTTCGATGCGGCTCAGATTACCTTGTTTTCAGCGGTGATTGGGTTCCTGGCGAGTCTGATCGTCGGGTTGATCACGGCTGTCTTCTTCGCTGAATTCCGCTGGTTACGGATCAGTTGTTATCCGTACGCGATCTTTCTGCATACCGTTCCGATCGTGGCGATTTCTCCACTGATCATCACCTGGTTCGGCTACGGCGCCACCAGCGTGATCGTGATCACCTTCATTATCAGTTTGTTCCCCATAATCACGTCGGCAACAAATGGGTTTCTGGAGACGCCGGGAGAACTGCGGGAGCTGTTCGATCTCTACGGAGCCAGCCGGCTGCAAAGACTGTTCAAACTCCGGTTTCCTTCGGCCATTCCGCAGATTGTCAGCGGTGCCCAGACAGCATCCGGCATGGCAATTGTGGGAGCCATCGTCGGCGAGTTCTTCGCCGGTCATGAAGCAGGCCGCTACGGTCTTGGCTATTACATGTTTACCGCCCAGGGACAGTTCCGCATCGACATTCTGATCGCGGCCATTTTCATCTCGACACTCCAGGGCATCGGGCTGTTCGCTCTCGTGACCGTGTTCGCCAGGACCGCTTTACGAAGATGGATGCCCCATTGAAGAACACCCCGGGGTGCCGAGCGATGACTTAAGATCAGTTGTGAGCGGGGAATGCGGCTTGTCGCTGGGAAGTCAACAGGGTACAAACCGTCAAAGAGGCCTGTCAGTCCCGCTATGAGTCAAGGAAGAATGTCATGCGATCCCTGTTCCTGCTTACGTCGATTCTAACATCCAGCCTGATGGGCTCGACCGCAGTGGCGGAGTCGTATTCGCTCAAGGAACCGCTGAGTGATGGGCGAACCTATCAGGTCCAGGTCAGCGTTCAGGGAAAAGGAACACTCGAAACGCCGACGCAGGAGAAGACGGCTCTCGAAATGCCGCTCGAAGTGCAGGCTTCTGCGGCCTTCTATGAACGTCGCCTCGCCTCGGCCGGTCGCGATGAACGAGCCTGGCGATCACTGCGGAAATACGACAACGCCCGCTCTGATATCAAAGTCCGCAATCAGGTCACCAATCTGCGACTGGCCTCGACGGTTCGCGATGTGATTTGCGAAGGACGCCGCGAGGGGATTCTGTATTACACGGCCGACATGCCGATGCGCCGGGTCGATCTCGATCTGCTCACGACGCCGGGCGATCCGCTGGCTCTGCTCTCGATGCTGCCGGCTCAGGAAGTCGAAGTCGGTGATACCTGGTCGGTTCCTCAATGGGCCGCTCAGATGTTCGTCGCCATTGAAGCGGCCACGAGTACGGAAATCACCGGCAAACTTCTCTCGGTCGAGAACGACATCGCCACGATGCAGTTTACCGGCGAGGTTTCTGGGGCCACCGCCGGTGCGACGTCCAAGATCATCATCAATGGCACAGCCACCTTCGACATCGCCCGGACAATGCTTACTTCCCTGAAGTTGATTCAGCAGGAAGAACGGTCCATCAGCACGGTCTCCCCCGGCATCAAGGTGACCGCAACCGTGCAGTGGAAGCGGACTGTGAGCGAGAGCGCCAAGATCAGTGATGGCGACGTGGAAGGGATTCCGTTCGATCCTCCGACCATTGCCAGCCTGTTGCTGTTTCAATCGAAGCACTGGGATGTCAGCTTCATCCACGACCGGACCTGGTACGTTTTTCAGGAAACCCCGGAAGTCGTCGTGCTGCGAATGGTCGAAAACGGCAGTCTGATCAGCCAGTGCAATATCGCCCGCATTGGCGACGTCCAGCCGGGCGAACACGCTTCTCCCCAGAAGTTCGAGAACGATATCCGCGTGTCGCTCGGAGACCAGTTCTCCCAGATAGCCGATCAACAGGAGTTGAGAACCGAAAGCGGTCTTTACATCAACCGCGTCGTCGCGGCCGGTTCGGCCAACGGGCTCGATATGGCCTGGATCTACTACCTGTGTGCGGCGGAAAGCGGGCGACAGCTGTCGTTCGTTTACGCGGTCGAATCGAGCAATCTGGAAGCCCTCAGCGGCCGCGATCTCTCGATCGTAGAATCCGTCGAATTCCTGCCCGCCGAGTAGTGCTCGCGGAGCAACAACCCTGAGACTCCCCAAATAGAATACGGCCGGCTCAAACGCGGGAGTCTGAGTGCCAACGCCACAAGACGTTGCTACCCGAACCCCGCAATCTGACGGGCAGACCCTCATTCAACGATCCGGCCTGGCGGAGCCAGTAGCATACGTGCGAGCGGGTTTCTTACGCGGTCGGCAGGTCGATGCTGACCGGATCCGATTCGACTTCGCTGGCGAAGCATTCGATCTCCGGGAATTGCTTGCCGATGATCTTCGCGAGGTTTTCGCAGGCGAATCGTTCTGAGGCGAAGTGTCCAACGAGAATGAGTCCAATTTTTCGCTGGCGAGCTTCCAGGCAGGCGTGAAAGCGAGCCTCCCCGGTAATCAGTACCTGACAGCCCAGGGTCGCCGCCTCCCGCATGAACTCGGCGGCGGCTCCACAGGCGACGCCGACGCGGCTCACCCTCTGCTCGCCGTTCCCCACGAACTGCAGATAATCGAGATTCCAGTCGCGTCGAATCTGCTCCAGCAAGTCACTCAGCGTCAGGGGCGTCGGCAGATCGCCCCAGCGGCCCGCACCGCGAGCGGGAGTGGCTTCGTTCTCTTCAAGCGGCCGCAGCGGCTGGCAATTCTGCAGTTGAAGTTTCTGGCACCACTGCTGATTAATACCTTCGGCGGCACTGTCGAACGCGGTGTGCGGTGAGTAGACCGAGACCGAGTTTCGAATCAGATCGAGGATCATCTCCCCTTCGGCCGTTGCCGTGGTCAGTTTCTGGACGGCACGGAACAGAATGGGATGATGCGTCACGATCAGATCGACCTGCTTTTCGATCGCCTCGGCCGCAACATCGGGAGTGAGCGTCAGGCAGGTCATCACTCGACCCGGACGGACTGCCGGATCACCCAGCAGCAGTCCCGTGTTATCCCAAGATTCAGAAAGATCGAGAGGGGCAAACTGCTCCAGGAAATCGATGACGGTGAAATCGGAGTCCTTGCTCATATCCGTGCTGTCCTTTGTCCATCAGTATCCGAACCGACAATCGAGCGCGCTGCTACTTTCAAAGTCGGCGTGAGGGGCGGACGAGTATGGCGGAGCGATGCCCAGGGTCTACAATGAGTCCAATTCTGTTTCCCGATAGAATGGCGGTCCGCAAGCTCTTCGGAAAGCTATCACAGTCCGATGTTCGACGCAATTTTTAAGCTCTTTGATACCGAGGGGTTCCCTCCCCGCTGGTATTGTGGAACAGCCTGGTCGCAGGAGCCGTTCTGGGGATGGTCTCACATCATCGCCGATACGGCGATCTGGGGCGCCTACATGGGCATTCCCGCTGTTCTTTTTTACTTTCTTCGTCAACGCAAAGATCTCCCGCTGCCCGGCGTGCTCTGGCTCTTTGGGGCCTTCATCTTCTGCTGCGGTCTGACTCACCTCATCGATGCCCTGATCTTCGAGTGGCCGATCTATCGCTTTGCCGCGGTCATGAAAATCGTGACCGCGACCGTCTCCTGGGCAACCGTCTTCACGCTGGTCCCGCTCATTCCGGTCGTGCTCTCGTTTCGCAGTCCCGTGCATCTCGAAGAAGTGATCTCCCGTCGCACCATCGAACTTCAGAAGTTGAATGAAGAGCTGCAGGAACAGATTCGCAAGTACGAACGGACCTCGCACGAGTTGAGCGAACAGAAGGAAACGCTTCAGCTCGCTCTGGCCGCCGGTAAGATGGGTACCTGGGACTGGGACCTGAGAACCAATCATGTGCAGTACGATTCGCTCGAAGAAGCGTTGATCGGGTTTTCGTTGAATCAGCAGGCCGACCCGGTGGAAAACTTCTTTGCCGCAGTTCACCCCGACGATCGCGAACCCCTTCAACGGGCTCTCCGCCGGGCAATTGAAGAAGGAGCGGAATACGATCATGAGTTCCGCATTCAGGTTCCGGGCTATGGGTATAAATGGCTGGTCGGCCGAGGCGCGGTCATTCACGACGACACCGGAAAAGCGATCCGCATGCGGGGTCTGAATTACGATATCACCGACCGCAAACAAGCCGAAGAGTCGACCCGGGAGAACGAACGAAAACTCAAACGCGTCCTGGGAAGCCTGTCGAGTTTCGTCTGCGTGCTCGATGAAGAGGGCAATCTGCTCGACATGAACCGGTATGCGGCTGAACGCACACCAAGCCGCATTGACGAATACCTTGGCAAGCCTCTCTGGGAGTGCCCGTGGTGGAACTACGATGATCAGGTTCGCAGTCAGCTGAAGCAGGCCGTTCTGGATTGTAAAGCGGGCCTGAGCGGGCGATTCGACCTGGAAACTGAGATCGCCAACGGCGACCGCATCATTCTCGACTTCACCATCACTCCCCTTTACGACATTGATGGTCGACTGGAGTGGATGATCCCATCGGGGATCGACATCACGACTCGCAAGAATGCCGAAGAAACGCTTCGTCTGCACACCCGGGCCATCGAATTCGCGCAGAACGGCATCGTGATCGCCCATGCCCAGAACGACCAGCCGTTGATTTACTGCAACTCGGCGATGGAAACCCTGACCGGGTATTCGCTCGAAGAATTGCTCGGCAAGAACTGCCGAATGCTTCAGGGTCCGGACACGGATCCCGAGACCGTGAAGATCGTGCACGACGCCGTCGCAACACAAACCGAATGCCGGGTCACGATTCTCAACTACCGGAAGGACGGCACCCCGTTCTGGAACGATCTGCATATCTCGCCCGTGGAAGATGTGAACGGTGAGATTACTCACTTCGTGGGTGTGCAGTCGGATGTGAGCGAGCGAATCCGTTACGAACAGCGACTGATCGAGGCCCGTCAGGCCGCCGATCAGGCCAGCCAGGCGAAGTCCCAGTTCCTTGCCAACATGAGCCATGAAATTCGCACACCGATGACATCGCTCCTCGGCTGTGCCGACATGCTGCATCGTCAAATTCAGGAACCGGATGCCAAGGATCTGGCCCGCATGATTCGCGACCAGGGACAGATGCTCCTCGGGATCCTCAACGACATTCTCGATCTGTCGAAGATCGAAGCCGGCAAGCTCGATATCCATCCCGAACCGAACGATATCTGCGCGACGCTGGAAACCGTGCACTCATTGATGCACCCGGTCGCGGTCGAACGCGGTCTCGAACTGGAGTTGAAGTACCTGACTCCGGTTCCACGCGTGGCAACATTCGATCCGCTTCGGGTTCGTCAGGTCGTGCTTAACCTGGTCAGCAATGCTCTCAAGTTCACAGAAGAGGGCCGGGTCACGATCGAGGTCTCCTGCGAAGACGCTGCCCCCCACGATCTCCTGATCGTGAGTGTGGTTGATACCGGTATTGGAATCGATCCGGAAAACCTTCAGGCGATTTTCGAGGCCTTCACTCAGGACTCCAAAACCGTAAAGAGAGCCAGTGGGGGCACGGGTCTGGGACTGACGATCAGTCAGAAGCTCGCCCAGATGATGGACGGAGATCTGCAGGTTCAAAGCGAACCGAACCGGGGAAGCAGCTTCACTCTGCGTCTGCCGATCCACGACGTTTCCGACGACGTCCGCTCAGAAAGTCAGCCCCATGTCGAAGGCGACGGGGCGATTGAACAAACCGCCGAGACTCACGAGTTGCACTCCTGTCGTGTGCTCGTGGCCGAAGACACCCCGGGGATTCAGTTCCTGTTGACTCGGCTGCTGGCCGACAAGGTCCAGTCGGTCGACGTGGTCGACAACGGCCAGCAGGCTGTCGACGCCGTCAATTCCGCCGAGGAGCGCGGCACCCCGTTCGATCTGATTCTGATGGATATGCAGATGCCGGTGATGACAGGCTACGAAGCCACGCGAACTCTGCGTTCGGCCGGCTTTTCGCGTCCCATTATTGCGTTGACTGCCGGAGCGATGTCGGAAGACCGGGAACGCTGCCTGGCAGCCGGATGCAGCGACTATCTCCCCAAGCCGATCAGCGTCGATCAACTCATTGAGAAGATCTCGGAAACGGTGCAATCTCATCGGCAGGCAGACGGGAATTCCCAGAATTAAGGGCTTGGAAGGTTATCAGGCTGAACTACGATCAGCGAGAGAGCGATCGAAAATCCTAACCTTTTGAAGAGTCCGGATTTATCCCGATGAACGATCAAGCCCCCTGGACGAGCAATCACCCGTTCGACGTTGAAGAGCCCGTAATGCTGATTACCGGCGGCGGTCGTCATCGGGTCGGCAACGTCATCGCCAAATACTTCGCGGCTCGCAACTATGCGCTGGCGTTGCATTACCATTCCTCCGAAGAGGAAGCGATCGAAGGTCGCGACAAACTGCAAAGTCAGGGCACGCGGTGTGAGATCTTCAAAGCCGACGTGACCTCCGAACAGGAGGTCTCGCAGATGGTCCAGGCGGTCCACGAGAAGTTTGGTCGTATCGACGTACTCGTCACCACGGCGTCGATCTGGTCACCCCAACCTTGGGATAAGGTCACCGCCGACGATCTGCGGAAGAACTTCGATGTCAATACCCTCGGCACGTTCCTGTGTGGCAAAGCAGCCGGCGAAGTGATGGTGCAGCAGCCGACCGGGGGAGCGATCGTCACCTTCGGCGATTCCTCGATCAACCGGCCTTATCTCGACTTTGCACCCTATTTCATTTCCAAGGGAGCGATTCCCACTCTGACGCAGGTCTTGGCCGTGGAACTGGCTGACCGGAATCCCAATGTGCGGGTTAACTGCATTCATCCCGGTCCGGTGATGCTGCCGCCCGATACCGATCAGGACAAAGCGGCTCGCATCCGGGAGATGACGTTGCTCAAGACGGCCAACCGTCCCGACATGGTCGCTCAGGCGGTGGAGGCGCTCGTCAATAATGTCTTTATGACGGGCGTCTGTATTCCGGTCGATGCCGGCAAGCATATGCATTGCCCGGCGGAACGTCGCCGTCCGTAGGATCGCTCAGACGTTCGTTCGACGTCTTGAAATCAGATAGACCAGCAGCCCGACGAGTAGCGTCGCGAGACCGGACAGACTTTCCAGGGGATGCCTCGCGGCACTGAGCAGAGCAATCCCGGTCGTAGCGACCACGAAGAATCCAGCTGCGAGACCGAGCGGCCAGGTCAGCCGGGACTCCCGCTCAATCCAGAACAGACTGGCCACGGTAATCGCCGAACAAAGCGACAACGTGAAACTCAGGTAGGTCAGCAGGTTCTGCAGCGATGCGATGGCTATCATCATCATAGCCGCTGCCGACTGGGCCAGAATGCTGAAACGGGGCGTCGGTCCCTGAAACGCAAAGACCCGCGGAAGAATCCCATCAGCCGCCATCTGCGCATAAATTCGTGGTCCAGTCATGATCAGAGCCGAAACAGAGGTGTAAAGCGACACACAAATCGTCAGCCCCATCACCCACGCAAATCGACGTCCCGCCAGTTCCTCGGCGACAATTGTCGCCACCTGTTCCTGACCGGCAATTCGATCGATGGGAACCGAATACACGAAAACGGCATTCACGGCCAGGTAGAACAGAGTGACCAGAGCCGTGCCCAGAAGTAATGCGCGACGAACAGTCCGCCCGCGTTCCACGAACTCGCCTGAGCAGTAGATCGCTGCATTGAATCCGCAATAGCTGAGCGAGATCCACATCAGGCTCGTCGCAAACACAGTGGGGTCAACTTGCGTGGATACTTTGCCTGCGGACTTCAATCCCTCCCATTCTCCCGGAAACTGGGTCGCCGCGACGCCAACGAAAAGTGTGAGCAGCGCCAGGTTCAGGGCAACCATCGCATTCTGAATCCCGGCTCCGAGCCTAACCCGAAACAGATGCTGGACCGTCGCCAGGCCAACCGCCAGCAAAGCGAAGCTGCCATTCGGCAGGCTCGACCAGGTCGGTGCCAGATCGCGGACCAGCGATTCGAGCGCCGAAGCCGCGAAGGCGATCGCTCCGGTGAAGCCCGCGATCATGGAGACCAGTCCCGCCAGCACCCCGAGGGCGGGATGGACGCCCCGGGACAGAAACAGATACTCGCCTCCCGACTCCTGAAAATGAGCCGCGAGCACGCCGTACGAAGCCGCGCCACAAAATGCGATCAGCCCCGCTATCAACCAGGCGACCATGACGAGCGTCGGATTTCCCAGGTCGGCCAGAGCAAAGCCGCTCGTGGTATAGAGCCCTGCACCCACCATGCTCGAAACAACAATGGCAATGGCGGAAACGAGACCGAGCGACGAAGTGCGGGAGGAGTCTGAAGTCATAAATCGATCATACGGCATTCCCGCCGCGGGAAGTCGAAAGAGGTTGCCCGGCCCGTCGAAATCCTGTTGACTTGTCCGGACCGTCCTTTAGCCTAGAGCATTTTCAGGCTTCCTCTGCAGTCGCATTGGAGTTTACCGCCTGCGACAATTGAGTTTGCTCCTGCAAACGTCTGCAGTTGAATCTCGAATTAGCTCTGGACCAGCGTTTTGCCAGACGTTCCGGCAGACGCGATCGTCGCATCATATCGCCCGACATCTCAGAAAGTCTTCCCATGAGTGTGACGGAACTGATTCTCCTGCTCATCGTCGCCGGGATCTGCGGCAGCATCGGACAGGGGATTGCCGGCTATTCGCGGACCGGTTGCCTTGGCTCGATCGCCCTGGGCTTTATCGGGGCACTGTTCGGAGCCTGGATTTCGAAAGCGATCGGACTCCCCGAAGTGCTCAACGTCCGCTTTGGAGACATGAACTTCCCGATCATCTGGTCAATCGCGGGATCAGCCATCTTCGTCGCCGTGCTGAGCCTGTTCACCCGCCGCCGCGTTCGCTGACGTCACTGCGACTCAACCTGCGTTGACGTCGTCTCCTCGCCGGGTTTGAGGATGGCAATCAACCGGTGAATCTCGTCCCGCAACAGTTCGACAAACCGGCTCGTGTATTCATCAGAGAGGTAGTCGTTGTTGTAGATGATCCCCAGATGCAACTCGGAACCGTTCCCCAGCACACCCACGGCCAGATTGACCCCCTCACGGAGCGGCGGGAAAAGCACTGCACTGGCCAGACGGTTCTTTCCCCAGGAGAAGTCATTGTTCATCTCCACCCCGACGCGGCCGATGTTGCTCAGAATCATGCTCGATCCGGTGATCGACTTCGGCAGCCAGTGCCAGGGGTAAATCGCCCGCAGCGTATGCAGCATCGACATGTGCAGCCGATGCTCACGCAGAACGCCCGTTTCACCCGCCACCGACTTCAGTAACTCTCTGCGATCATCATCGCCCGGCTCCGCGATCGCGGGACGATCGAGGAAGGTCATCGAAACGCAGTTCGCAACGAGCTCACGTTCCCGGGACGTATCCCGAGTACTCACCGGCACGCCGAGACGATACATCTTTCCGGGTTGCACATCTTCGACAGCCGCAAGACGGAACATCGCCAGATAGGACGCACAAACCAGCACGTCATTCAATGTCCAGCGGATGCCATCGATCGGCGGTCGCTCTTTGAGGTGTTCGATCACGCCGGGAATGCGTTCAATGAACCCTTTCCGGTTGTATTGCGTTCGCTGTTCCTGATCACGCAGCTGGACAACGTTTCTGGTTCTGTAGAAGCGCAGGATCCTCTGGATCTGTCTTTTGCTGATCCAGCCAATTTTATGCTCACCGCGAAGTCTCAGGCGGCGAAGTTCGGCTTTAACAAACTCCTGCTGGTCGACCTGTGCCTCTTTGATTTCCTCGGGCGTTCCGGCGTCGATATCCCGCCATTCCTTGATCAATTGCAGAATCGCGAGGCCGTCGGCACAACAGTGGTGAATCTCCAGCCAGATCTCGGTCTGTTCCCCCTGAGCGGCGGGGATCGTCCAGACGCGGATCCCTCGTTCCTTGCGGATATCGATCGGGGGCTGGTTGAATAGATCGCGGAGCGTTGTCGGCGAGAAGCGCAGCGGCGTGCGGGGGAGCGTTTCCCAGCAGGGGATGACTCCCCGGTGAACCACGCGAGCATTGAGCAGCGGGTGCCGCGCAACGGCCAGACTCAGCGTTCGCTCCAGCCGTTCGAGATCGAGCGGGTCCTCGAGCAGGAGTCGGCCGTAGATGACCATCGGCTGGTGGGGCCGATCGCTGGAAAACAGGAAGTTTTCGAACGGCGTTAAGCGGTCAATAATTACTGCCATCGAAGATGCAGCCGCCAGCTGAGAGGTGGAGATTCGACCACAATCTGGACATGCGATTGCAGGTCAGGGCTCATTGTACGGGGTCTGCCGCAAAAACCAACCCCGCTGAATGACTGTAAGTTCTGAAATATTCGGGGTTTACTTGTCTCTTGGAAAGCCCCCGGCTCGCCACAACCGACCGCGCAGCAAAAAACCCGCTCGATCTCGAACGGGCGAATCTTCTCTCGGCAGCAGGAGCAGGCCTTAGGAAAGGCGAATATGCTTCCGCTTCGAACGCCGTGCCTTTGCACTGGCGGGACGCTTGCCGTGATTTGCTTTCTTCAGTTTACGCTGTGTCTTAGCCACCGTCATCACTCCCGATATGTATCAATTCCTGGCAGCCCCGGTCGATTCCTTCCGGCTGCGCATGCCGATCCGCTGAAAACGAACGGACAAGTATATCGTCTTCGCGTTTTCTCGCAAGACATCCCCCTTATCGGCGGTCCCCGTTGCTGTTCTCCTGCAGGACCTGCCCGTTGCAGGGACGATTCCCGGCTTTCCTCAGGCCCCTATTTCCCCGGCCTGCCGACGTTTTCGCGTTGCTCGGCAGTGTGAACAGACGTTTCAAAGAACCGGCTGCCGGAATTCAAACACTTGTTCGAGAAAATCGGAGTGCGAATTCGTGCATTGTCAAACTTTGCGGGTGCTAAGGCCGATAACGGATATAGGAATTCGTGCGCGGATTCCGTCTCTAACGACATTATGGCCGGTAACTGCCTGACTGATCGCCCGATTTTGACGCTCGGAAGCGATGGCGGGGCACCGGAAACCCGACCGGAATCATCACGAAATCCGGCCGGGAACGTTCAGGACGGGGTGGGGATATGACTGCTATGAATCGAGTTCGAGCTTCGAAGGGCCTCAGAATCTGTCTGGCCCTTCTGTTGCCGCTGTCGTCCGGTTGTCAGCACGGATTAACCCGTTATTTCTACCTGGGCAAACCGAATCCACAGCTCGAGCAATACCGCGAGAATGCGATGGAGGAGGATCACCCCGGCGTCGCCCAGGCGATGCCGCTCCAACTGGAAACGACCTCCCCGCCGCGTACGGTCGCCACCATCAAACGGGATGAGATCTGGGATCTCTCGCTGGAAGAAGCCGTGCATATTGCCCTGGCGAACAGCGACGTCATCCGCTCGGCCGGCCAGTTCCTTTCCCCGGGCAATACCCTGCTTGCCAATCCGCTGCAGGTCGCCAGTACGTTCGACCCGGCGATTCAGGACTCCGGAGTGTTGTTCGGGGGTGTCGGTACGGAGGCCGCCCTGGCAGAGTTCGATGCGACCCTCTCCAGCAGCCTGTTCTTCAGCCGCGAGGAAACGGTCTCCAACAGCGCATTCACCGGAACTCAAACCGGTCGCGTGCTGGAGCAGGAAACCGGTCAGTTTAATGCCGCGATTAACAAGCAGATGGCCTACGGGGCTCAGTTTACGTTGAGCCACCAAGTCAACTACCTCGATACAAACTCGACGGCTGTCCTGTTTCCATCGTCTTATTCCGGCAACGTGCAGGCTGAGTACCGTCAGCAGTTGTTGTCCGGAGCCGGAGCCGAGTTCGTCCGGGTTGCCGGTCCGTTGAGCACAGGCTTCACCAACATTACCGGGGTTGCGAACGGGGTCCTCATCGCCCGAATCAATGCCGATATCTCGATCACGGAGTTCGAAGCCAATGTGCGGAACCTCGTGAAGGATGTCGAGGACACTTACTGGGATCTGTATCTCGCCTATCGCAACTTCGACACCTCAGTTACCGCTCGAAACACCGCTCTGGACACCTGGCGCGTTGCGAAAGCGAAACGGGATCTGGGAGGCGTTCGTGGTTTCAGTAACTCCGAGGAAGCACAGGCTCGCGACCGCTACTTCGAAACCCGGGCCCAGGCCGAAAATGCACTCGGCAATCTTTACGTCACCGAACAGCGGCTGCGGGAACTGCTCGCACTGCCGATTAACGACTGCAAAGTGATTCGGCCGGCGGACGATCCCGTGGCTGCTCGCCTGCATGCCGAATGGTATCACAGTCTGGCCGAAGCGCTGACCGAGCGTGTCGAACTGCGACGTCAGAAGTGGAACATCAAGAGTCTGGAACTGCAGCTCGGAGCTGCCAAAAACTTCGCCCGTCCGCGGCTCGACATGGTCGCCCGCTATCGCGTGAACGGCTTCGGGGACCATCTCCTCGCCAACAGCGACGACGACCGCTTCGGCGGAGACCTCAACTCGTTCTATCACAAAGTGGCCGAAGGGGAAGAAACCGGCTACGACCTCGGTCTCGAATTCAACATGCCGTTCGGTCTGCGACTGGCCAAGACTCAGGTGCAAAACATCGAACTCCGACTCGCAAAAGCCCGCAAGGTACTCGCCGCTCAGGAACTCGAAATCGGGCACGAACTGGCCGTTGCTTTCCAGCAGCTCGAAACGTCTTACTCGACGGCTGTCTCGAACTTCAGCCGCCGGAATGCGGCTCTCGAACGCGTGCGGATGATCGGGCAGGAACTCGAAGTCGGTTCCGGCTCCAATACACTGGACCGTTATCTGCGAGCCCAGGAATCACTGGCTGCAGCCGAAAACGCCTATCATCAGTCGCTCGTCGACTACAACAAGGCGATCGTGAATCTGCACTTCCGTCAGGGAACCCTGTTGAAGCACGACAGCATTCAGCTCGCCGAAGGCAAATGGGATCCGGCGGCCTACCAGCAGGCCTATGCCCGGGCGAAGTCTCGTGCTCACGCGATTCCGGCTCCGCACAAGCGGACCGTGCCGCCAGCTTTCGCTGCTGATGGCCACATCCATAAGTACGATTTCGCCGCTCCCGAAGCGCACGGACTTTCGTCTCACGATCAGCTCGATCAGGAAATTGAACTGGCTCCGTATCCCGAACGCCTCCCGCTGCCGTTCGCTCCGGATCAGATGAATAAGTCGAATGAGAAGGGAAGCGACGTTCCGCAGGTGCCGGGACAGGCTCCGAACTCCGAACCGAGCCCGCCGCCTTACTTCGAAAAGAAGGACGGTTCGCCGCAGCTCATCGACCCAATGCCGGTGCCGACCGATGGTCGTGAAGTTCGCAGCGGCTCTGCCGCCCCGGCGTTCCCGACAGCCGAGTTCGCACCCGCCAGCGCTTTCCCGGTGCAGAATCCGGAGACGTTCCCTGCGACATCAGGCGGGGTGAGCCCGGCTGGATACTCTCCGGCCGCTGGAACGGCCCGACTGCCGGAACTGATTCAGAACCCGGTTGAACGGCCCGCCGGACCACTCGATCTGAAGAAACAGTTCCCGGTTTCCGAGAGCCAGTTTCCGGAGACCTCACCCTGGCAATCGAAGGACAACGCTTCGGCCGCACCGGCTCAGGCTCCCAGCTTCCCGGAAGACGCGATGAACTCCACTCCGGTTCCGGCCAGCGAGTCCACTCCCGCGACGACGCCACAGGCGACACCCGTGGCTCGGGAAATCGGGAACGCGATCCCGTCTTACAATAAGTAGGACTGCAACCAAAAAGCATTCGGCATATCGGCTGGAATCACGCAGGGGATTCCAGCCGATTTTCTTTGACCTACTCTTCGCTTTCGTTGAGCTGCCATTCGCTGTTAAACAGATCGGCCCAGGTGGTCGTTTCTTCGTAGCCCTTGTCCGTTTTCTTGAAGTTCAGAATGGCGATGTCCCCCAGCTTGGGGAAGAGCCACGAGTTGCTGGCTTTGAAGTCCGGTTCGTGGGTCGTCATCCCAGAGTTGATGACGATGTACTTGTGCGGATTCAACGGATTCGGATAGATCATTGCCAGACCGTGCTTTTCGACCGGGTACGACTTGCCGCCCACGGTGATCTCCTGGCGATTCCATTCAATGGGCAGCTGCTCGAGCATTCCATTGAGCAGTTTGTTCGAGCCGGGATCGCCGAACAGAATCAGGTGTGAGTCCTTCATCATCTCGACCGTCACTTCGCTGTCGTTGACGATACGAATCTCGCCGCGCATCCACTTATCGAACTCGCGGCCGAATCGATCCAGCGTCCAGTCCGACCAGGTCTGATGCTCGTCGGACCAGGGCGTTCCCGTTCCGCGAACACAGAGGAACGAGCTCATAAAGGCATCGTCGATCGGCCCCTGCAGATCGTGTCGTTTCCGGCCACTGCCCAGTTCCTGATACGCTCGGGATTCGTCGTAGTTATAGACTTCCCAGCCGGCGTCGAGCTTCTCGTAGTACACCGAAGGCAGCAGGCCGTCGGCCGCATCACGCAGCGGCAAGGGAGGTTCGCCGTCGATCGAAATTTCATCGGCGATATCGCGACTGATACTGAGCAGCCGGCAGTTCTTTGTTTCCAGGGAAAGCAGCCCCGAGCTTTCCTCGTAGTCCGATTCGACCGTCGTCTCTTCGTACATCTCGTCAAGTTCTTCGACCGTGCACCAGAAGCACTGGTTGTATTTCGGCGTGAAGGTGACGAAGCGAATCTTCTTCGGGCCGGGATACTTCGGCAGTCCCTGCCGATTATGGCGGGCGAGGAACTGTTGAAACTCCGCCTCGGCTTCGGGCGTGAACTTATGGCCGATGTCCTTTCCAACGATCAGTTCGAGCGGAACATCATGCTTCTCGGCCTGTTCCTGCATCAACAGACTCGTTTTGAGCTGCTTATCCTGATCCCCTCCGTAAGTCACGAACGGGACGTTCGCCAGATTGAGGCCGTAGTTGATCGTGTCATAAATCCGCAGCGGTTTGTGTTGATAGGCCGGCAGCTCTTCGGTTTTGTTCTGATAGATGTAGAAGTCGACGAAGCCCGCACCGGCACCGACCGAAGCCCATTGCGAAGGATGATGCATGCCCAGATGCCAGGCTCCTGCCCCGCCCATCGAAAATCCCCACAGCGTGATGTGGCGATCATCGATCGGGAAGCGACGCGAGACATCGGCAATGGCTTCAAAGACATCCGTTTCCCCGGCCCAGCGGTAAGCATTGTCGATCCGTCCGAAGACATCGATCTGAATCCACGTCTGTTTCTCGCCCGGCTTCTTCTCGCGGTGCTGAGCGATAAAGCCGACTTCGTTTCGACCGCCACGACCATGCAGGACGACATACAGCGGCATCCGTTTTCCGCTCGAACGGGATGGATCAAAGTTTGTCGGCAACGACAGCGCATACGGCTGCACGGAGTGATCGACTTTCGAGACGTATCCGCAAATCTGGCTGCCAGCTTTATAATTCCGGCTCTTCCGCGTCTGCAGTTCACGAAGCAGCATGTCTGCATCCTGAAGAGCCGTGACCGTCTGCTGATAGGTCGACTTTTTGTCGAACTCGTTGTGCCGGATGATCCACTCGGCTGCTTTAATATGCACCGACAGGTCGGCGTAGTCTGTCCACACCTGTTGCTCGCCGATGAAGTACGAACGCCCATGTTTCTGTCGATCATCAGTCCATTCGGTGCGGATTTCATCGAGCCTCCGCCGCATTGCCGAGACCTGTTCTTTCAGAGTCTTCAGCTCTTCATCAGTCGGTTTCTGGGCCAGGATGGGGGTCGTGTTCGCTGTCGCGAACAGCGTCAACAGAAGCAGCGGAAGTAGAGTGCGGAGCATGGGCATACCTGCGGAGGAGAAACGGAGATTCGGTTCGTCCTTCAGTTTAGACGCCGACCGTGCCCTTCGAAACCTTCCCGAACCGGAATGGCAGGTCCTCTGGGAACGGAGTACGATGAACGTGAACCCGCCCGGACCTGAAGGCTGCTGAACGAAACGGAGTTCCCCCGTGCAAGCTCATCTGCGTGCGTTTCTGATCGCGATCCTCTTCGCTCTGTTCGCCCTGAATCCACTTGGGTGGACTCATGCGGAATCCGAAGAAGCACAAACGGCTCAAACCGCTCGCGTTCGGGAGATCATCGAACATCTGGCCAGCAAAGACTTCGGCGGACGTCGCGGTGTCGATGCTCGCCGAGCCGCGGAGTATCTGACTGCCGAGTTCGAAAAACTCCGGCTGAAACCGGTGTTTGACGACGACTCGTTCCTCCAGCCCGTGCCCGGCCCGCCGGGAGAAAAGAACGAATCGACGATTGCCGGCTGGAACGTAACCGGGCGGTACACACATCCTGAGGCCCGCTTTCCCGACGAGTACGTGATCATCGCGGCTCATCACGATCACCTCGGCCGGACAGAATCGGACATCTATTACGGAGCCGACGACAACGCCTCCGGCGTGGCAATGGTGCTGGAAGCTGCCCGGCTGATTACTTCGTCGGACAATGTCATCAATCGTTCGATTCTGTTCGTCAGCTTCGACCTGGAGGAGCATCTGCTGTTCGGATCGCGATGGTGGACCGCTCATGCTCCAGTTCCGCTGGAACAGGTGAAGTTCGTCATCGTGGCCGACATGCTCGGTCGCTCTCTGGGAGACCTGCCTTTGGAGACCGTCTTTCTGTTCGGAGCCGAACATGGAGCCGGCGTCCGCGATTCGATTCGGGAAATCGACTTCGGACCCGCCGCGAAGCCGACGTTGCTCAGTGATGATTTCGTCGGACTCCGCAGCGACTACGGTCCGTTCCGGGATCGCGAGATTCCGTTTCTCTTCGCCTCGACTGGTCAGTCCAGAGACTACCACACGCCCCAGGATACTGCAGACCGGATCGACTTCCCGCAGGTCGCCCAGATTACGACCGGTTTGACCGAGTTGCTGGTGAATGTCGCCAACCGTTCCGAAGCTCCCCGTTGGATTCTCGATCCGCCGATCGAAATGGAGGAGGTGAAAGCGATTGAGGAGATCTGCACCCAGATTCGCCGGAAAGCGGAAGAGTGGAAACTGACCCCGGTGCAACGTTTCTTTGTCGATCAGGCGTCGACTCATGCGGCGAAGATCCTGCGGCAAAACGAGATCACCCCGGCCGATCAGGCCTGGCTGACAAGAACGACCCAGCTGTTACTGTTCTCGGTGTTCTAAGCCTTTTCCAACGAGGTCCTGATTCGATGCCGTTCCGATGGCGAACTTTGACAGGCGTGCACGTTATCTGTATGGGAGGCTGCGGGCCCTACCCTGCTCCATGAACATCTTCCTGTGATTTCAAAAAACGGAATAAATCCGACGCAGCTTTTCTCTGACTTTGAGGTACATCTGTTAAGGTAAACGACCTCGAACTGAGAACGACTCCATGGAGTGCTCAAATCGTTCTCTCTGGGAATCAGGAAGCTGGTATGGCGGGTACGTATTTATTCCGAGGCGACGATCCGATCTTTCAGGTGACCGACGAAGAAGGTTATCTGATTCTCCGTATCGCGGAACGTCCGATCGATCACAATTACGAGTCCAAACAGCACGAATACAATCGGCTCTACCGCACGCTATACACGCGGAAGAACCCCTGCGTCCTGTTCGACCTCAGTCAGTGTGAAATGATGGACTCGATCACGATCGGCATTCTGGTCAAGCTGACAACGCTCTGCCGCCAGCGGGCCGGCAACGCCGTGGTGGCAGCCGTGGCACCCAATGTTCAGGAATCGTTCGAGAATCTGATGCTGCTCCAGGCGAACAAACAGCGGGCCACCTGGGCGTCGTACGACACGGTCGCCAAGGCCAAAGCCGCCTTCCCGTGGTAACAAAAAAGCGACCCCCGGATGAACCGCGGGTCGCAGGTCTGACCACTGTGCAGTCGAGAGCTCGTTGGCAATTCGCCTGCGCGGGAAGCGCTGAATCGCTTTAGAACTCGCCGATCACTTCACCGCCATCGCGTGAACTCAGTCCGCGATAGACGCCCAGGTCGACGTTCTCGCTGATCCCGCGGACGGAACCATCGCACAGGGTGAACTGCGCCTGGCCCTGATGAGGAGCGGACACGCCGCGATCGGGACCAAAGTTGTAAGTTCCCGATCCATCCTGCTCGGCTCGGTTCGGACCAAATTCGGTATCGAACAGCACCATATGCCCGTGGTCATCGCCAGCGTCGGTCTCGTCCCGGCAGGCAGCCGCCCAGGCATTCTCGAAGATCTCGTGACCGCCTCCGGCTCCGGCAATCGGATTCCCGTTGGAATCGTAGATCAGCCCATTGGTCCGCTCGCCGATCAGCAGCGTGTTCGACAGGCCATCGGTGATATCCCGAAAGCCGGTCTTGCTGTTGCGATAGAGAACCCCTTCACAGGCGCGGAACGTGGCGGCTGCGGGAGCCGATCCCAGCCCAGGCGTATCGTCGAGGTTCACATCATCAGCCGGATTCCCGGGCGTGTTGACCCGTCCGCTGGCCGGTCCCCAGTTGCCGGCATACGATGACGCCGCGAAGTTCACGTCCCGCTCGACAAACTTGCCTTCCGAATAGGCATCGGAGGGACAGAGATAAGTACTGATCGGGGTTTCCCGAGCCGCCTGATTCGCCGGGTCGAAGCAGGGCAGACCAAAGTTGAAGCGATCGTACAGAGCCGGCTGTTCGATGAACGGCAGAATCATCGTGCCCCAGGCCAGTCCCATATGATTGTCAACGGGGTCGTTGCTCATGGGATAGCCGGGATTGCTGATGGTCGTGAATCGCGTCCCGTCCTGCCACAGGTAACCGGGGGGCATGACGCCGTGCGTCGCTTCGTAATTGTGGATCGCCAGACCGATCTGCTTGAGGTTGTTCTTACAGCTCGATCGCCGAGCCGCCTCTCGAGCCTGCTGCACGGCTGGCAGCAGTAAGGCGACCAGGATGGCAATGATTGCGATCACAACGAGCAGTTCGATCAACGTAAAGGCTTTACGTTGGAGCATAGTTTCCTCCAGAGTTCCTCAAAGGAATGAAAATGAAACGAGTTTCGAACGTCAGACAGAGACGTTCGGGAGCGTTTCATTCGACTCGGGAGGAGGCGTCGGCGGAGCATCCGCAAAGGGAGAAACAAACAAGTCAGCTGCTTCTTCGAGGCTGGTATGCGGCGATTCAGCGTTAAACTGCACTCGGGCAGGCCCCGCAGGCAGATCGAACCGCATCAACAGCGCACGGCTCGGCGGCAAATCGACTTCGAACGCACCGCTCGAAAGAGGGACCGTGGTCGCGACAGTCTCAGAGCGATTCTGACTCTTCGTCTGGTTCGACGGAGGCTTCACCGTTCGTGCAGCCGGACGCGATCGCGATGAGGTCGGCAATGTCAGCGTGAAGCCAAAGAACGTGACGTGGGCGTGCTCCTGCACGATCTCCTGGCTGTCGTGCGGAGCATGGGAATGCGAATGCCCGTGTCCGTGCGAATGGCTTTGGGAGTGATGGTGGCCGTGGGCATGCGTGTGGCCGCTATGGCTATGCTGGTGCGGCCCCTCACCGCCGGAGTGCGTGTGAAACCAGACCGGCGAGGAGAGACTGATCCCCACGATCAACAGTGCCAGCGCACCAACGCCAAGTTTGATCGTGAAACGGGACATGAACCAGGGACGCGAATGCCTTAGAGCTTGGGAACCTGCCACTGCGGAATTCCGCCGGCGGCTTCCTGCTGCTCGAACTGGACGTGGAAGGGTCGCACGGGCGACATGGGGGCGGATTCGTTGACCATCAACGGGCGGGACTGCTGCCAGAACTCATCGTAAGCCCGACGCAGCCGCGTCACAACTTCAGGACGTTCTTCGGCAATATTCTTTGTCTGCCCCGGATCGTTCTGCATGTCGTACAACTGGTCTTCGACCAGTCGATATCGCTGATTCCGCACCGCGAATTTCTTCCACTGGAAGTCATCCGGATTTGCTCCTGTTGGCCAGCGGCCGACGTGCGTGAACAGCAGCCGGCCTTTCCAGTCGGCTTCCGGATTCTGGATCAGCGGCCACAAACTCCGACCGGCTACCTGGTCTTTGGGCATTTCGGCTCCGGCAATCTCAGCCAGCGTCGGCAGCAGATCGATATGAGCGGCGATGCGATCGACCTCCTGTCCCGGCTTCACCACACCATCCCAGCGAACGAAAAACGGAACCCGCACGCCACCTTCATCGGGACTCCCTTTGAGTCCTTTCATGTCGCCATTGAAAGCGCGCAGTTCCGTGCCGTCCGGCTTCGTTCCGACCACGTTCCCCGGTTTCCCGCTGCCGGCTCCGGTCGTTCCGTTATCCGACATGAAAATGATCATCGTTTCGTCGAGCAGATCCCACTTCTCCAGATGAGCAACCAGACGTCCGAGGTTCTCATCGATGTTCTCGATCATCCCGTAGTAGCCGGCGTGGTTGTCACTGAAGCCGAGGTCCTTGAACTTCTTCGTGTTCTTCTCAGGGGCGATGAACGGCCCATGGGGTGCATTCGTTGCGATGTAGGCGAAGAACGGCTGCTGCTTCTCCGACTGCTTCTTCATGAACCCCAGCGCAGCCGTGAAGAACAGATCGGTGCAATAGCCTTTCGTCTTTACGAAAGACCCGTTGTGCTTGATGGCCGGGTCGAAGTACTCGTTGTTCGGGGCATCGGCACAGCTGCATTCATACGACTGACCAATCCCCCCGCCGCCGTGAATGAAGGCTTCGTCGAACCCGCGATTGTGCGGCTGATAAGGATCCTCATCACCCAGATGCCACTTGCCGAAAATGCCCGAGGTGTAGCCGGCCGTCTTCAGAACCTGCGGCAGGATGGTCGCATCGAGCGTCATCCGTTCGCGCTCAAGAATCGTATGCGTGACCCCGTTTTGCAGCGGATGCCGACCGGTCATCATTGCCGAGCGTGTCGGTGCACAGGTCGGGCTGACCAGAAACCGGGTGAATCGCGTGCTGTGATCGTAAAGGTCATCCATGTGAGGCGTCTCAATCCACGGATGCCCGTGCCGCCCGAGCTGCGCATAGCCCTGATCGTCGGTCATGATCAGCACGATATTTGGCTTCTTCGAATCTGCAGCGGTCGCGAGCGGAGCCAGAGCGTGGACAACAACAGTCAACAGCAGGAGATGAGTCAGGCGCATGGATTACCTCTCTGAACGGGGGCGGAATGTCTTTGCCACGTTACCGGAATGATTGTCCCAGCACAATTTCCCAACAACGAGTGGGGTGCCCGGGATTCGATCGCGACTCGATCAATTCAGCTTCCAGATGCGGATCGGGTCGCCGGTCTCGGCATCGGTGTATTCGATCGACTGAATCTCGACGGGGCTTTCCTCGGCCGGGAGATACAGGCGTACGATCTGCGTGTGACGTTTCACCGGCAGGGTGACCTTCACCGTCTGCCAGTCGTTGCCGCCCGTGATGTTGAACTCGACCGACTGTTCGCCCTCCGGGAACTGGTCCTGATTCGCCGACTTCCACCAGACCTTGCCCGAGCCACCGGCTTCGCTGCGGACCTTCAGGGTGAGGGTCATCGGACCGTTGTGTTTCACCTGAGCGGACCCAAGAAACGGCGTGCGGCCGTCGGCTTCCATTCGATATGCACCGTCCACTTTGGTCAGCGTGCAGAACTTCGGAACCAGACCGAAGGAGGCATCTCGTCCGGGACTCGTGTTCCCCGCTGGTTTGTAATTGGGGTTCGGCTGAGGGTAGAGAGCACCCGTGCGTTCGACGAAGTCATCGATCAGATCGTCCAGTTCCTGCACCTTTTCGGGCATCTTCGCGGCAAGATTGTTCATCTCGCCGATGTCGTTCTTGAGGTTATAAAGCTCGCGGACTTCCGGGTATTTCGGATGCGGCTCGAATCGGCGGATCAGTTTCCAGTCCCCCTGCCGGACGGAAACGGCGGGAACCAGATGCGGGAACCAGGTGAAATACGCTTCCCGCTGAAGTTCGCCAGTCTGCTGAAGCACGGGGAGAATCGACTCGCCATCGATCGTTTGCGACTCGGCTCGGTCGATGTTGAGGGCGTCGAGTATCGTCGGATACAGATCGATCGGTCCGACCACGGCGTCGCTTGTGGTGCCCGGTTGGATGTGTCCCGGCCAGCGGACCATCAGCGGCACCCGTTGCCCGCCTTCATAGATGCGACCTTTGCCTTCGCGGAGGGGAGCGTTGTTCGTCGGCGGCTCGAAGCCGGCCCACTTCTGGTAGCTGGCAAGTGCCGGGTTCGAAGCGATCTTCCGTAAGGCTTTGGGATCATCTTCCGTATTGCTGTGCACATTGCCGCCGTTGTCGGAATAGAAGATCAGCAGCGTGTTCTCAGCCAGACCAAGTTCATCGAGCTTGTCCATAATCCGGCCGAGACTGTCGTCGACACTCTTCAGCATCGAGGCCATTACCGGATTTTTCTGCCGGCCGGTTGGATCAGTCTTCTTCGCGAACTCAGCCGTGTAGCTTTCCTTATGCCCCCACGGACCATGCACACCAAACTGCCAGACGTTCGCAAAGAAGGGGCGGTCTTTGTTCGCTTCCAGAAACGCGACCACTTCATCGGTCAGTCGATCGGTGATGTACTCCCCATCCGGCCCATCGGTAATGGTGCCGCGATGCTTCGCCTTGCGGGCGACTTCCGGGGGAGCGTCGGGAGGAACGACACCATAAGGGGAGAAGTAATACCCGGGTGGACCGGGACTCGGTTCGCTGTGCCAGGCAATATCGAAGCCCTGCGTTTCCGGCCAGTGCGGTTCGGTCAAACCGAGATGCCATTTGCCGAAATGCCCCGTCCGGTAACCTGCGTCCTTCAACGCTTCCGCCAGTGTGTACTGCGACGGCTCCAGATAGTTCTTACTGATCGGCATGATTAACGGCCGATTCGACGGAGCAGTGTCGGGCAGAAAGTCGAAGCCCTCCGGTTGCGGCTGCTGATGCCCGGAGGCACTCGTGACACCATGTCGCGAGGAATACTGCCCGGTCAGAATCGAAGCCCGTGTCGGCGAACAGAGTGGCAGGGCGTAAGCATCGGTGAAACGCATCGACTGTTCAGCCAGTCGCTGCATGTGGGGCGTGTCGTAATACTGGGAGCCGTAAGGTTCGGAATCGACCCAGCCCATGTCATCGACGAGAAACAGAATGACATTGATCGGACGGTCCGCCGCGAACAGGGGTCGACTCGTCAACGCAACGAAGAGAATCAGAATCATTGGCAGCTGTCGGAACATCATTCGTCGGTCTCCCGGAGGCACAGCAGATGAGCGGAACTTCTGTGCATTTCAGAATACCGACGACCGCATCGCCGACTCAACCTTGTCGATTCGACCGGTCAACACGAGGCAGCCCTTTCTCCAGCCATGTGAGACGGCGTCGCGATGATTGGGAACCCTCGTCGAGAGAGACCGTTGATTGAGAGCGTGGTGAGCCCCCGGCCACGAGGGCACAGGGCAAATCGCAGGGCCATTGCGAAAGTGCCGCCAGCTAAGCGCTGGAAAGGCTCACCACGCAAGTGATTTGCAAGGATTGGACTGGAAGGGCGAGCTGGAAATTCGAAGCAACGTTGCTAATTAAGGGATTCTCTGAAACGTAGTCAGAGTGAGGCAAACAGAGGATTCACCGAAACTGCGTAACCGTAAGCCTGGTGAGGACGATGATGGACAGCGAGCACTGCGAAAGGCCCGCACATGCCCCCGCAATGCCCGCTGCCCTGTGCGCTGGCGAGGTGAAATGACTTCTTGAGGGGTGACTGATCCGATCGTCGCGGACCGATTCGGGAACGTCCCCAAGTAGTTACGTCCGACCTTGGGAGAATCTCACTCGATTTTTTGGCGGCTGCGTGGCGAATTCCCGAAACTCTTGATTTCGGCGAACTTCTGTCGAGTAATCCACACGTGATCCCCTCGCCGGACTCAAGCTGTAGCGAGAAGCGAGGCAACCATCATTGTTCGAGCTCCGGCCATGGTTCCCCATCTCCGGGGCAGCAATCTGTCGTCACAATCGAGAGCTCGGCATCGGCTTCCAGCGTGACCATCCGGACGTCATCGAGCGAACCGACTCCTCTTTCGCGGACCGCCTGAAGGATCTCATCGCGTGAGACCCGCTGTTTTCGCATGGCCGCATCCTTGAATTCGCCCTTCGCGTAGAGCACGGTCGGCGTCGCCAGGAACAGACGACGTGCCCATTCCCAACGGGACGTCGAAATCGTCAGCACGTACTGCAGCCCGAGCAGCAGAGCCATGGCCAGCAGTCCATCGGCCACGGTGACATCTTTCAGAACCGCCATCGACGCCAGAACCGAACCCACGGCGACAGTCACGATCCAGTCAAAGTTGTTCATCTTCGACGTCGATCGTTTCCCGACCGTGCGGACGAAGAGAATCAGCATGAAGTAGCCGAAGACCGTACTGATTGCGATCTTGTACAGACTGTCCCAAGATTCAAACCAGGCAGAATGGTCCATCGTTTCTTACTCCGTTTGTACTGCCGGATAATGTTCTTCTTCGAGTTCGACTTCTTCTTATATTCGTGCAAAACGTGCGTAATGCAAACGCATTCTGTCGTTCCCTTCACGAAGCTGGGTTGATACACCTTCTTGATCGGAACACGGTTTTGAAACTACGAGCCGATGCAACTACTCATGCCCATACTTTACGGCCTGACGACCTTCGGAAAGCGAGCCCGATGCGAGAGATAATTCCTGAAGCCGTTTACACTGGGCATGCCGGCGACGCCCGAGATCTTCGGGCCCTGTTGAGTGCGGAGTTCGCGGCCGTGGTCGACCTGGCGATGGAAGAACCCCCGGCGATGCCGGGTCGGGAACTTGTCTACTGTCGAATCCCTCTTGTTGATGGAGATGGCAACGATTGCCGGCTATTGGATCTCGCGATCGATACCGTCGCGGAACTGATCCAATCGAAGCTTAGAGTTCTCATCGCCTGCAGCGGAGGTATGAGTCGTTCTCCTTTGATCACGGCAGCTGCGCTGGCCCAAACGGACGGGATGAGTTTCTCCGAAGCCCTCCATGTGGTGACATCGACGGGCCCCTGTGATTTTTCACCCATCCTGTTCAAAGCGATTCAGGAAAGAGTTCTTCTTCGCACTCGCCCATGAATCCGCGACGCCCAATCGATTGGCAGTTTCCGATGCTTAAACTCATAGGGTGGTCCGATGGAGAATTCGGGTCTAGGCGAATGCTCGGCTTCTACTACACTGAGGTAAAGAGACCGTCCGTCCGTGGTTTGCGGGCGGCATGATTGCCACCGACTCTGAAGAAAGACCTCTGTGATGAGTGACCACGTTTATAAGAAGATTGAAATCGTCGGCAGTTCCACCACTTCGTCGGACGATGCGATTCGCAACGCGCTGGCCAAAGCGAGTTCGAGCGTCAGCGACATTTCCTGGTACGAAGTCGTCGAGCATCGCGGCCATATCGTTGATGGCAAGATTGCTCACTTTCAGGTGACCGTGAAGTTCGGTTTCCGGATCAACGACTGATCCCCGCGGATGAACGTGTTCACGCGGAAACGAAATCTGGTCCTCATCGGAATGCCGGGAGCCGGGAAGAGTACGATTGGCGTACTCCTGGCTAAACTCACCGCTCGTGATTTCGTCGATACCGATGTGCTCATCCAGTTGCAGGAACAATCGACGCTGCAGGCGATCGTCGACAGTCGCGGCTATCTTGAACTGCGGGAGATCGAAGCCGGGGTGCTCGCGTCACTCGAACTGCATAGCACGGTGATTGCGACGGGCGGCAGCGCGGTCTACAGCGACTCAGCGATGGAGCATCTGCGGACCCTGGGCCCGATCGTGTATCTCAAGGTCGAGCTCGACGAGTTGCAGAACCGCGTGAACAACGAAGCTCAGCGGGGACTGGCCCGGCCGGAAGGACAGTCGTTCGCCGAGATGTATCGCGAGCGGTGCCGTCTGTACGAGAGATATGCGGAAGTGACGATCGACTGTGACGGGCTGAACCCGGATCAAATCGCCGCCGAGATCGCCCGTCAGACCGACGAAATAGCGCGGTAAGTCCAGAAAAAGAACCGGGGCACCTGCTGGCGACCCGGTTCTTTGAGTTTCGCGGTTGAATATCGGCGGACGTATTAGAACTCGCCAATCACTTCGCCATCGTCCCGGCTGGCCAGACCCTGGTAGGTCTGGAAGCTGATGTTCTCAGACAGGAATCGCACGGCTCCATCGGCCAGACAGAACTGAGCGCCGCCGTCATGCTGGCTGCTGAAGGAAACGTCGTTGAACAGTCGAGTTGCAACGCCGCCGGTGTATGCATTCGGCAGTTCGTTGATCGTCTTTTGAACGTTCTTGCTGGAATACATCGCGGCCCCGGCGGTATCGTTGCTCAAACCCTGAGTCCAGGGGCGCAGGGCGTTGGTGAAACCAGTCGCCGGGCGACCGGAAACTTCTCCGACCAGGAGCGTATTGGACGTTCCGTCGGTGTTATCGGCAAAGCTGAAGCTGGTGTTCCGTCCCAGCAGACCGTTGTTTGCCACGCCGCCATGGTCGGTCGTCGTGTTTCCGAAGTGGCCGTAGTTGCCGGTCATCGGAGCGGGTCGTGGGCCTTTGGCACCGGCCACGCCGACATAGTGGTTCGTGAACACGCCAGCGGTTGTGGAGAAGATGTCCGTGCTCCGGGCACTGGGGCAGAAGTACGAATCGACTTTCCGCTGGCTCACGGCCACGTTGGCGGCTGCGCTGTAATTGAGATTGAAATCGACCAGATCATACAGGGCGCTTTCTTCCACGAACGGAAGAATCATGACTTGCCAGCCCATGTTGTTGGCTGGACTGGTGGCCGAGTTCGGACGGCCCATCGCTCCGTATGGGAATACGCGGTGTGTGTCATGGTAGTTGTGCAGAGCCAGTCCGATCTGCTTCAGCTGGTTCTTACAGCTCGAACGACGAGCCGCTTCCCGGGCCTGCTGGACGGCGGGGAGGAGTAATGCCACAAGGATCGCAATGATTGCAATAACAACCAGCAGTTCAATCAGGGTGAAAGCAGAACGCTTTCGTGTCACTACGGACGGGGTGCGCATAGGTTTCTCCAGAGAGAAGAGGGGAAAAGCGAAAAACCATTCAGAAGCGTCGGGACGTGTGGCAGCGGGCACGCCAGAAGCAACATCTCAGTCGATGGAACACCGAAGATGATCGGAAGTTTCGACGAGGCGCGATCATGCTATCCACGGGAAATCCTTCTGACAATCTGCAATTCACCTCGGACGTCTCAAATTCTCTAATGTCCACTTTTAATACTGTTCATAACTCCATCACTTATTCCTCCTTCAATCCTGATGCCTGCGCATTAAAGAACCCGGCCAGAGAACCAGCCGGGTCTTAACATTTCGGAGAAGCCAAACAGGCCGAATCTAGCCCTTCAGGCGGGTCAGAATCTCTTCGGTCAGCTTGTTGATCGGCACGCGGACCTGTTCCAGCGAATCCCGATCGCGGACGGTCACGGTCTGGTCTTCGGCGGTCTGGCCATCGACGGTGATGCAGTACGGCGTGCCGATTTCGTCCTGGCGACGATACCGGCGACCAATGGCCCCCTGCTGATCGTAATCGACGTTCAGGCCGGCTTCGCGGAATTCGCGGTAGATTTTCGCAGCCGTTTCGGGCATGCCTTCCTTCTTAATGAGCGGGAAGATCGCCGCCTTCACCGGAGCGAGACGCGGGTGGAACTTCAGCAACGTGCGGCTCTGCATTTCGCCCTTATCATCTGGAGCTTCGTCGACCGTGTAGGCTTCACACAGGAACGCCAGGGTCGCCCGGTCGGCTCCAGCCGATGGTTCGATCACGTGGGGAACGAAGCGTTCGCGAGCCTGGTCGTCGAAGTAGCTCAGATCCTTGCCACTGCCGCGATGCTTCGGCTGGCCGTTCTCGTCGAGCTGCAGTTTCAGATCGCCATCCAGCTTACCTTCCATGTGCGAACGCAGGTCGAAGTCTCCGCGGTGGGCAACCCCTTCGAGCTCGCCGAACTCACCCGGCGTCAGGAACGGGAAGGCGTACTCGATGTCGGCCGTTCCGACCGAGTAGTGAGCCAGTTCCTCTTTGTGATGTTCCCGCAGCTGCAGTTTGTCCGAACCGATGCCCAGACTGGTGTACCAGGCAAAACGACGGTTCCGCCAGTATTCGTACCACTTCGCGCTCTCATCCGGGCGGCAGAAGAACTCGATTTCCATCTGCTCGAACTCACGGGAACGGAACGTGAAGTTTCGCGGCGTGATCTCGTTGCGGAAGCTCTTGCCGATCTGGCAGATCCCGAACGGCAGCTTCACGCGGCTGCTGTCGACCACGTTCTTGAAGTTGACGAACATCCCCTGAGCGGTTTCCGGACGCAGAAACGCGGCGTCGTCTGCTCCGCCAAGAGCGCCGAGCGTCGTCTTGAACATCAGGTTGAACTCACGCGGTTCGGTCAACGTGCCGACGCGGCTCGCATCGGGAGCGACAGCCTGAGTCAGATCATCCAGCTTTTCGAGCGGCATGATTTCGCTCTGCCAGTTGATCTGATCTTTGTACTTCGCTTTGAGACCGAAGAACTTCAACGCCTTCTCGACCAGCAGCTGTTCGGTCTCTTCACCGGCATCCATCGTGGTGATGAAGACCTTCATCTGTTCCGAGGTGCCGGGCTGTCCGTCGACGCCGCGGGTCTTCTTCTCGGCTTCTGCCCAGCGACCCTTCACGTGGTCGAACCGGTATCGCTTCTTCGATTCGGTGCAATCGACCATAAAGTCGTGGAACAGGTCGTAGTGGCCGGAGCATTTCCAGACCTGCGGATGCATGATGATTGACGACTCGAGCCCGACCATAGAATAGGACGAGGGTGCGCCTTCGGGGCAGGTGATTTCGTCGTGACGACCGATCATGTCGGCCCACCACGAGTTCCGCACGTTTCGCTTCAGTTCCGTTCCCAGCGGACCATAATCCCAGAACCCGTTGATGCCTCCGTAGATTTCAGAAGACTGAAACAGAAATCCGCGGCGTTTGCACAGCGCGACGATCTGGTCCATCGTGTTTTCGGTCTGACTCATTAGTTTCGTTTTCTCAGGTTTCGGAGGAGCGTTCTGGTCTGAAATCTACGGCTGTCAGGACTGACACCGGCCGGAGAGCAAAGTTCAAGAATAGCACACGACGGCCGGGTGTGACTATTGAACTTCCCGGGGTCGGAGACGACGTTTCAATTCACTTCCCGGTCGCACTATACTGCGAAAAAACAGACCAAACGCCGCATCAGACAGGCTTTCTTCATGGAAATTGTGCTTTATCCTCATCCCGCTCTGCGCTTCAAGTCGGCTCCGGTCCGCGCCATCGATGCCAATCTGCGGAAGACAGTCGCCGAGATGTTCGAACTGATGTACGAAGCCAAGGGCATCGGCCTGGCCGCGAATCAGGTCGCGCTCCCCTATCAGCTGTTCATTATCAACCTCACGGCCGATCCCGAAGAGAAGGACGAAGAGATCGTCTTCATCAATCCGGTGATCAAAAAACGCCGCGGCCAGGAAGTTGGTGAAGAAGGCTGCCTCAGCTTCCCGGAACTGTATGGTCCGGTCGAACGCTCGGCGGAAATCACCGTCGAAGCCTACAACCTCAAAGGCGAACTGATCAGCTACGACCTGGACGATCTCGCCGCCCGAGCCGTCCAGCACGAGAACGATCACATTGAAGGCGTCCTGTTCATCGACCGCATGACCGAAGCCGAACGGGCCAAAGTCGCCGCCGTTGTCGACGACTTCGAAGCCCAGTTCCGCGACGCTCAGAGCAAAGACAAAATCCCCAGCGACGATGAACTGACCAAAACCCTCAAAAACCTCGCCGCCGGTAACGCGTAACAAGCCCGTCACGAAGAACCAGTAGCACAGACATCCCTGTCTGTGGACAGGAACCGAAGCAGCGGGAAGAGACTCAATTCAAAGGATTGCCCGGAGTATTACGTCCGAGTGAAGCAGCCACAAACGGTTGGTCGAGAAAGAACGTGCATCCTTATGAATCGCACTGAAGAGAAGATGGGTAGCCCCGGTTGCTCCGCTACCGGGGCCGACGCAGTCGGCAAGAGGTTTCAAAGTTCGAATCGAATCGGGAGTAGAATGACCGACCTCTTGTGGCTTCGCCACCCCGGTTGAATCAACCGGGGCTACCCCAATCTCGTTTATTTAAAACCCTCTCACCATGATCTCCACTGCTGAAACGGAAGCAGGATAACAATGGCATTGAACGTGGTCATGATGGCGACCGGCACTTTTGCGTTGCCAGGTTTCGAAGCTCTGGTCGAGTCGGATCATTACGTCGCCGCTCTGATCACGCAGCCCGATCGGCTCAACCCGCGTGGAAAGCCGCATCCCCATCCCCTGAAAGAGTTTGCGGAAGCCAACGGGATTCCTGTGATGCAACCGCAGTCGATCAATACGCCCGAATCGATCCGCAAACTGCAGGCGCTGCGGCCCGATGTCGTCCTCGTAGCTGCGTATGGGCAGATCCTGAAGCCGGAGGTCATCAACGTGCCGCGACTCGGCATGTACAACCTGCACGGCTCGCTGCTGCCGCGTCATCGGGGAGCCGCTCCGGTGCAGTATGCGGTCTGGAAGGGGGACAGGAAGTCGGGCGTCACGATCTTCCGCATCGAGCCGAAACTCGACGCCGGCCCGATGATCGTCCGCATGGAAACCGAGATTCTGCCCCGGGAAACGTCGGGAGAACTGCACGATCGCCTCGCGGTGATTGGAGCCGATGCGCTGCTCGAAACCGTGCGACTGCTCGAAGCGGGCGAGGCCAAACCGCTGGTTCAGGATGAAACCGAGGTCACCCAGTCGCCGAAGATTCGCAAAGAACAGGGTCTGATCGACTGGACGCAGTCGCCCGCCGAACTCGACTGCCATATCCGCGCCATGCAGCCCTGGCCGAATCCGTTCACATTCCTGCATCGCCCCGACGGTTCCTCGGAACGCATGCTCATCCTGCAGATCACGTCCGATCATTCTCTTGAAGCGAAGGGCAAGCCCGGGGAGATTCTCTCCGGACAGGGCTCAAGGATGCTCGTAAATACAGGGAATGGCGTCGTGGAAGTCGATCGGCTGCAGCCAGCCGGCAAGAAGGCGATGGCCACGGCCGACTATCTCAGAGGCCGCCCGCTGACCGGCGGCGAGTACTTCAGTCCGGAAGAGTAAGACAGACCGGGTCGCTCAATTCCGGGCGGGAGACGGCGTCGAAAAAGGATTCCGTCATGCGCAATCGGTTCGAGATCGGCTCAAAATTTCTTCCAGAACGCGGATGATGCAGCCACTTGTCGCGTTGCGATCCGCCCGAAATCGGACCAACCACCCCTTTCGCTGAGAGAATTTTCCGCCCCCGCTGCGCGAAATTTGACCAGTCAGGAAGAGTTTGCCGGATCCCGGGGACGACGGCCGACGCTTTCAAACCCATTCACATGCGTGTCGAAAACGTGTGGACTCGTCGTTAATCAAATCCGCACTCGGTTGTGGGTTTTGAACTCGCAGGCGGCGGTGTGGATAACAACGCCAGTTTTCCACGACTCGCGACAGAAACTCCACGCGCCGATAACAGTTTTTCGACGGGGATTTTCGGTATCAGAAGTGTCATAACTAATTAAATAGCATGGCTTTAAGACAACCACGACTACAGTTTCCCACAATTCAGGCCGCTTCTTTTAATAATGTTACTGAATTAAGAATTCTTATAAAGAAGGAGGGGACCTGCGGTCCTCTCCGATGTGGAAAACCGACGTGGAGAATTCCATCTAACGTCGACTTCGAGACGCTGGGAAAACTCCCTCTCAATCCCTCTTGCAACGGGCAGGCCACGATTCCGTTTTTAAGCCGATTTCGCTAAGATAACAGGCCTTGTAGAACACATCATAGGTCCAAAAATCCCCTTCGTACGAGACAACGTCGCTATGCAACTGAAATTCAAACGGGATGTTCTGGCGAGCGCTCTGCAGACCGTCGCCGGAGTTGTCCCGTCGCGAACTCCGAAAGACATTCTGAAGAACACGAAGCTGGTCATTGAATCTGGTTCGGCCATGCTGATGGCGACCGACCTGGAAATCGGGATGCGGTACCAGATTCCGGAAGTCGAAACCGGATCGTCGGGCGAAGTTCTGTTGCCGACCGCCCGTCTCATGCAGATTCTTCGCGAAGTCACCGTCGACGAGATCGTGCTCAACGTCAACGAGGAGATTCTCGAAGTCCAGGCCGGGCAGAGTGAGTTCCGCCTGCCGGTCGAAGACCCACGCGAATTCCCGGATGTCGCACCATTCGCCGCCGAGTCCTGCTACGCGATCTCCGGCCAGGCATTGCGTCAGGCCATTCGCCGCGTGATTTTCGCCGCCGATGATGAAAGCACACGCTACGCCCTCGGCGGGATTTTCGTCGAGATGGCTCCAACGCAGATGGTTCTGGCCGCCACCGACAGCCGTCGTCTGGCCGTGATGGAAGCCGTCTCTGGAACCCAGGGCGATGTTTCCGAAACGCGTTCGGTCGTTGTGCCGCGAAAAGCCATGACGCTGCTCGAGCGAAGCATCGAAGGGGATGATGCAGAGATTCTGCTCGCACCCGGCGACAACGAAATCACCGTTCGCAGCGGCAACTGCATGATCTACTCGCGTCTGGTCGAAGGACGTTTTCCGAACTTCCGCGATGTTCTGCCGAGCGATGTGCCGATTTCGGTCGATCTCGTGGCCGGTCCGTTCCACAACCTGGTGCGGCAGTCGCAGATTGTGACCAGCGATGAAAGCCGCGGCGTCGATTTCGTTTTCACGCCAGGCACGGTCACGCTGAAATCACAGGCAGCCGACGTCGGTCAGTCGAAGGTCGAAATGCCGATCGGCTACGACGGAGACGAACTGGCGATCATGTTCGATCCCCGCTTTGTTGCTGAGTTTCTGCGGGTTCTGGAGCCGGAAACGACGATTCAGCTGGGGTTGATTGGCGGCGAGGATCCAGCCGTCTTCCGCTGCGACGAAGAGTACAAGTACGTCATCATGCCGCTGGCCCGGGATGCCTGAGACCGTTCCGCAGGAGTGGAGGTTTCAACCGGTCAGACCCTCGAGCAGGAATCGAGTCCGTGACGGAGCACCAGAAAGAACTCGACGAAGATCAACGGGAGTTGATCCAGCACGTGATGCAACAGCGTCGCCAGGAGCTGCAGGTTCGCGGGGGAGGTCCTCAATCGCTGGCCGGTTCGTTACGGGAAGTGATCGCGGCTCGAAAGATCGGCCGTGTGATGGAGTCGCGGGAGTTGAGTCTCCTCTGGAAGAACTGCGTCGACGAAGCCATCGAACCGAACACACGGGTCGTTTCCCTGAGAAATCGCGTTCTGCTCGTCGAAGTCTCCGATTCGGTGCTCATGAGCGAACTCTCCAATTTTCACCGACGACCCATTCTGGCCGCACTCAAAAAAGCCCGGCCGGACATGCAGATTACCAACCTCAAGTTCCGCCTGAACGCGGGACTGAGTCGAGCACGGGAATAAGTCCCGACCACAATTGAACGGGCGAAGGACTGCTCGTCGACACGCGACGTTTTCAATACATCCGACACGGATCAGGAAATACGATGGAAGAAGCCAAGAAGCCGAGCAACTACAGTGAAGCCAACATCCGGGCCCTGGAAGGGATCGAGGGGATTCGGCTGCGTCCTGCCATGTATATCGGGGGAACCGATCTGGTCGGACTGCATCACCTCGTGTTCGAGCTGACCGATAACGTGCTCGATGAGTATGTGAACGGCCACGCCGGCACGATGACGGTCAAAATCAACGCCGACAACTCCGTGACCGTCATCGACGATGGCCGCGGTATTCCGGTCGGGAATATGGCCAATCAGGGGAACAAGTCGGCTCTGGAAATCGTGTTCACGAAGATTCACGCGGGGGGAAAGTTCGACCGCGAAAGCGGCTACGCCACGGGAACGGGCGGTCTGCACGGAGTCGGAATCACCGCTGTGAATGCCTGTAGCGAATGGCTCGAAGCCGAAGTTCGCCGCGAAGGCCATGTCTGGATGATGGAGTTCTCCAAAGGCGAAGTGACCAGCGGGTTGACCAAGCTCGGCACCAGCGACAAAACCGGAACTCGGGTCACGTTCAAGCCCGATCCTTCCATCTTCCCGGATACCGTGTTCGTCTACGACACGATCAAGAAACGCCTCCAGGATGCGGCCTTCCTGAACGCCGGGATTCGCATTCGTCTTTCCGATGAACGCTCTGGCCAGTCGGATGAGTTCTTCTACGAAGACGGCCTCGTTGAGTTCGTTAAGCATCTGAATCGCACCGACAATGCTCTGCATCCGGAAGTCATCAAGATCCAGGGGAAGGAAGGCGATGTTGTTGTTGATATTGCGATGCAGTACAACGATGGCTACTCCGAGAACATCCGCTGTTATGCGAACGGAATTTACAACCCCGAAGGCGGAACGCACCTCAGCGGTTTCCGGGGAGCGCTTACGCGGTCGCTCAACAACTACGGCAAAAAAGAAAACATCTTCAAAGATGTGACGATGTCCGGCGAAGACTTCCGCGAAGGGCTGGCCGCAGTCATCACGGTCCGTATCCCGAATCCGCAGTTTGAATCGCAGACCAAGATCAAGCTGACCAACTCCGAAGTCGATGGGGCTGTCGGCACGATCGTGGCCGAGCAGCTGACCAAATTCCTCGAAGAGAATCCGCAGCTCGCCAAGAAGATTCTGCAGAAAGGGATCCTCGCCGCGGAAGCCCGTGAAGCCGCCCGGAAGCAGCGGGAAATGGTCCGCCGCAAAGGCGCTCTGACGACCGGGGGGCTGCCGGAAAAACTTCGCGACTGCCGCAGCCGAGAGCTCGATATCACCGAGGTTTACCTTGTCGAAGGGGACTCGGCCGGTGGATCGGCCGATACCGGTCGCGACTCGAACACGCAGGCAATTCTGCCGCTTCGCGGTAAGATTCTGAACGTCGAGAAGGCCCAGCTGGTCAAGGTGCTCGACAACGCGGAAATCTCCAACATGTTCAAGGCGATTGGCGTCCCGCCGGGAGCCGAGCTGGAAGATGTGAGTAAGCGACGTTACGGCAAGATCATTCTCATGACAGATGCCGACGTCGACGGTAGCCACATTCGCACACTGCTGTTGACCTTCCTGTTCCGCCACATGCGTCTGCTCGTGCAGGAAGGCTGCGTCTACATCGCCCAGCCACCGCTCTACAAGGTGACGCCGAAGAACAACAAAGACGTCCGTTACATTCAGACCCACGAAACGATGATGCGCGAGCTGATTGACCTGGCGTTGTCGAATTCCTCACTGGTCTGCAAAGTCGATGGAGCGGTCTTCGAAGGGGAACACTTCCGCAAACTGGTCGACCTGATGCGGGAACTGTCCGAACCGCTTGAAACGCTGGAACGTCGTGGGATCACGTTGCGGTTCCTGAAGCAGAACGATCTCTACAAAGACGGAAAACTGCCGCGTTATCAGGTCTTCATTGGCAAGGACGTTCACTGGTTCTACGACAAGAACGAGATGGAAGCGTTCCTGCAGGAAGAAACCGAACGTCGCGGCACGGAGTTCGAAGTCGCCGCCGAAGATGGCCAGGGCGGGGACGAGAAATCATCCGACGATTCTGACGACAACGAAGATCTTCGCGGCCAGCTTTACATGATCGACATGCACGAAGTGCGGAAGATCAATTCGTTGCTGCCGCAACTCAAGGATTACGGCATTCAGCTGCAGGATTTGATTCCTGCTGGCCTGAAAGATGGCGAAGTCTTCTTCCCGTATCGTCTCGAAACCGAGAAGAAAACGATTCCCCTTCCAAGTCTCCGCGATCTGCTTCAGGACCTGCGAAAGCTGGGCGAAGATCTGATCCAGGGTCGCATCACCCGATTTAAAGGACTGGGTGAGATGGACGCCGAGGAACTCTGGCTGACAACCATGGATCCGGAATCCCGCAACCTGCTGCAGGTCACGATGGAAGACGCGGCTGCCGCCGATGAGATCTTCCGCGTGCTGATGGGCGACCACGTCGAACCTCGTCGCGAGTTCATCGAGAAGCACGCCCTGGACGTGAAAGAGCTCGACGTTTAGAGCAGTTTACTCATTCGCGGACATACGGGAGAGCGATACGCTCCAGGACGAACGTATCTGGTTGCTGAGCAGACGCCTCAACGACGCTGATTCTACGTTGAGGTCTCTGCGCCTGTTGAGCGCATTACGGTAGAGAAGAACACCGTGGGAACACGGTCCACTTCGGCTATCTCGCGGCAATGCGATCGAGCAGGGTCTGTCGAACCATCTTGGGATCCGCTCCCTTGAGTTCCTTCATCACCTGGCCGATGAGCGGGCCGACTGCCTGCTGTTTGCCGCCTTTCACATCGTCGACGATCTTCTGATTGCGATCGAGAACACCATCGACGATGGCTTCGATTGCTCCGGTGTCAGTCACCGGCTTCAGGCCTTTTTCGTCGATGATTCGGTCAACGTCGTCGACAACCGGCGTGGAGTCGGGATGGGCGAGGAACTCGGCGAAGACTTCCCGGCCGCCTTTGTTCGTCAGGTCGCCGGAAACAATCTTGCCGAGCAGTGTTCCAAGTACCTCGGCGGGGATCCAGAACTGGTCAATCGTCAGGCCCCGGTCGTTCAACTCGCGTTGAACATCCTGCGTCACCCAGTTGGCGGCCTGTTTGCCGTCGCCGCAGGTGCGGGCCACGGTTTCGTAATACTCGGCGTACTCGCGGCCCTGGTCGACGATCACATTGGCGTCGTAAGCCGACAGCTGATATTCCGATTCAAATCGCTGTTTCTTGAGCGAGGGGAACTCGACGAGTTCGCTGCGGATCTCGGCCAGAAACGTATCATCAACCGTAATCGGCACCAGATCGGGATCCGGGAAGTAGCGATAATCAGAAGCTTCCTCCTTGCCGCGTTGAGCAAACGTGACGCCCTTGTCAGCGTCCCAGCCGCGGGTCTGCTTGGCGACATCGCCAAAGCGTTCGCCCGTTTTCTGCCAGTGCTTGAACTGCCGCGTGCTCTCGTGCTGAATAGCCGCCTCGACGCCGCGGATGCTGTTCATGTTCTTGATCTCGACGATCGGCGTGGCGATGACCGAGCCGTCTTCCTGCGGAATATGCAGGTTCACGTTGGCATCGCAGCGGAGACTCCCTTCCTGCATGTTGCAGTCGGAGACGCCGAGATAGGTCATCAGCAGGCGGAGCTCTTCAAGATATTTGCGAGCCTCGAACGCCGAGTTCATGTCCGGCTCGGAAACAATCTCCAGCAGCGGGGTGCCGGCCCGGTTCAGGTCGACGAGACTATCGCCGCCACGGCCCGATTCATCGTGCATGTTTTTCCCGGCGTCTTCTTCGAGATGAACCCGGTTAATTCGCACCCGTTTCTTTTCCGGTGACAGATCGGTCTCGACTTCGAGGTAGCCGTTGCTGCTGAACGGGAGATCGTACTGACTGATCTGATACCCCTTCGGCAGGTCGGGGTAGAAGTACTGCTTGCGGTCCCATTTGGTGAAACGGGCGATCTCGCAGTTCAGGGCCATGGCCGAACGGACGGCGAGCCGAAACGCCTTCCGGTTCATCACCGGCAACGTCCCCGGCAGGCCAATGGTGACCGGATCGGTCTGCGTATTGGGAGCATCGGGATTGAAGCGATTGATGCAGCCGCTGAAGAGCTTCGTCTCCGTCAGCAACTGAACGTGAACTTCGAGACCGATGACAAGCTTGTAATCTGACATGTTTTCAGGGCATTCACAGGGAAATCGAGCAGGAATCGCCCGTCAGTTTAGATCGCAACGGGGAGCGTGGGCAACCGAGGCGGTGGATGCGGCATTCGTGACATATTGACAATGAGCGTGCAGAAGCGAGGACTCCTGACGAAATCCTGTCGTTGTCCAAAACTCAGGATTTCGCGGTACGCTTCTTCTGACTCATTTGCTTTGCGGGAGTTTTTTTAGCGCCGACCACTTTGCCGATCTGAGCACGCGAAGCTCCCAGCACTGCAAGGGACCTGACGAGTAGCTCCATGGAAACGGAGTGGTCGGCAGTCTCCAGCTTCGCAACGCGAGACTGGCTGGATCCGATCAGTCTGGCCAGTTCGTTTTGCGTCATCTTCTTATTGAGCCGGAGCTCCCTGACTTCCTTTGCGAGTGCCAGCTTCATGTTGACAAGCATCGATTCGGCATCACTGAGTTCGAGAAACTCCGACGCCGTGCCGACTTTCCAGCCTGCGGCTTCGAGCTTCTTCTGTTTAGAGGCCTTCATTTTGCGTCCTCATCGTATCTCTTGAATCGACGCCTGCAGGCATCGATGACTTTATCAGGGGTGGCGTTGGTTTTCTTGGCAAAGACTTCGCCGATGACAATCGCGTCTGGATCGATTCGATAAACAATTCTCCAGGTTTTGTCTTCGTCGGGGATCCGCAACTCGTGGCAGCGTCGTGCGATGGAGGGCATCGGGCGGCTATGCGGCAATCCAATCCGTTCTCCGCTTTGAAGTCGGCGCAGCAGCATTCCCGCTTCGATCCGGCCTTCTAAGGAAAATGGCGGCGTCTTCACCTCGCCGTTTAACCAGACGAGGGGTTTGTCTTCCTCCATGGCATATCCTTATGTCAGAAATGGAATATGTCAATACTGACATGGTGTCATTAGTGTGTACTCGCCGCTGCTTGCTGGGTGAACGAAACGCAGGAGTGTACAATTCGACCCTGATGGTTGAGAAGACCCATTGGGCGTGAAAGAATTCAGCGAACCTCGCCTTGCAAGCAGCGTAGCAGTTTTGGTCGAGAGGGCGTGATTGTTTCTAAGTCGGATCGCGAGCATATGGCATACATTGAAGCAGGAGACACGAAGATCGATCCGGCGACGGGTCAGGATCTGGAACGTCTTTTCGAGGAAAACAGGATCTTCGGCGTCGCGGTCTTTCAGGATGTGAAGCATGTGGTGCAGGCGACTGTGACCGGCGGGTCTGCGCTCGTGTGTCATCTGGATCATAAGAAGCGGACTGCTTTTCAGCCGGAGGGGCCCGTCGATCGGGACGCTGCTCTGGCGATTCTGAAGACCTATCTAAATGACGGTACGCTGCATCCCGACTTTCAGTGGAGCGATGCCAACCTACCTACCATTCAGACCCGCAAGGGGTGTTTCGGAGCTGCGGCGTTTCTCGCGGTTTGGTTTACGATGCTGGGGATCGGGTTGACGTACTCATTGAGGTGATCGTGTGGTGTTAACGTGGGGTAGCATGGGTAGAAGCGTCAGCTGATGGCCATGACTGCGGATTCACAGGGCCATTCGCTTCGCTCCTGACCCTGCCACCCATCAATAGGAATGCGAAAGACTGGGCTTCAGTGTACGCTGTCATCAAATGATCCATCGAAATTAAAGACACCACACAAATCGAATGGGAATGACATGAAAACTTCCATCGTACTTGCGGGAATTCTGTCCTCCCTCATCGCGTTTCAACCTGCCTTCGCCGCTCCGCCTCTCAAGGACATCACCTTTGCCACGGTCGACGCGCACGAGTTGAAGCTCGATCTTTATCTGCCGAAGGATGTGGCGGATCCGCCGCTGGTGGTGTTTATTCATGGGGGTGGCTGGCGGAACGGGTCTTACAAGCGATGCCTCACGCCCTGGCTGACGGATTATGGGTTTGCCGTCGCGAGTATCAGTTATCGGCTGACTGACAAGGCGGTGTTTCCCGCTCAGATTCATGACTGCAAGGCTGCAGTGCGATGGCTGCGGGAGCATGCCGGGGAGTATGGGCATAACGCGAAACGGATCGGCGTCGCCGGGACTTCAGCCGGGGGCTATCTGGCGGTCTTTCTCGGCGTGACCGGCGGAGATGCCGAGTTCGAAGGAACGGTTGGCGGCAATCTGGAGCAGGATTCCACGGTGCAGGCGGTGGTCGACTACTACGGTGCGACCGACTTCGTGCATCGTTCGAAGAATCAGCCGCACAAAACGGAGAAGCCCGACTCGCCGGTGCGTCTGCTGCTCGGCACGCCGGCCAGTCAAGACCTCGATCTCGCCCGCCATGCCAGCCCGGCCTTCCACGTGACCGAAGAGGCGGCTCCCCTGCTGATTATCCATGGTGATCAGGACAGGACGGTCTACCTTGACCAGTCGCAGCGGATCGAGGAGGAGTACCGCAAACTGGATCTCGACGTGACACTCGAAGTCGTCGAAGGGGGCGGCCACGGCGGCGATGCCCACTTCACGAAAGCCTATCGGGATCAGGTCGCGGCGTTTCTGGAGAAGCATCTGAAGGCAGCGAAATAGAGTGCAGCCGAGGATTGCAACGGGGGAGAGGACTCATGGGGTGGAAGACCTCGATCATCATCGCGAGCCAGCGGCCTGATCCTCGGATTGTGAGCGAGGGCGTTCACGACCAGCGATTCGCCGACGAGGTAGTCGCCGCGCTGCCGGGCGAGTATTCCCTGGTGGGGCCATCGACCTTCGAGGAAGGGGCGTATCCGTCGAACGGACATCTCTACGTTGGTGCTTACTCAGGGGCGATCATCATCGGCCATATGGATCTGGCCGATTCATGTTTTCAAGGCTCGGTGCCGCCGGTTCTTCGGGTGATCGACTCCGTGCTGCCGAATGCGACCGTGCTGGCGCTGCAGCTTCACAGCGTCGTCAATCTTTACGGCTACGCTCTGTTCGAGAATGACAAGCTGATTCGATGTCGAGCCGGCAGTGCTGACGACGGCGTGTTCTTTGACCTAGGCGACTCGCTCCCGGAAGAACGTCCGCTGTTCGCGAAGGCGATCATCAACCATGAGGGCGAGCAGGTCTGGCCGGAAGAGTTCGACGGGGTCGTCGAGGAGATGGATCATTCCAGCATGGGCGAAGAGTTCGTCTTCGAAATCTCTCGTCGATTCCTCGGGGAACGGTTTGACGAATTCGATCACGATCAACTGGAGATGTCGGAGTATCAATCAAAACGGAAAACGCTGTGGCAGCGTCTGCTGGGGCAATAAGCGGAAGGAGAACTGCGGATGACTCTTCCGGAGGATTTGCGTGAATCGCTGGCCGAAAAGGACTTCGCAGCGGTTCAGAACTGGTGGGATTCCCTGACGTCCGAGCAACAGTGCGACGTGACCGGTGACTGGGGGTCGAAACGCGAAGAGTTTTCGCCACTTCCCCTCCCGGAAGATCCGGATCCGGACGACGAACTTTTTCCCTATTATGACTACCTGATCAACCATGAATACCGAGTGGTCAATTTCGTGGCTGAAGCGGAAGCTAACTCGTCCTATCGAATCGTTTCCTCCTATATCGCGTCACTCGGATCTGATTATCGCCACGGGCAGTCGGGCTCGGTCGGATAAAACCATGCCGAACTCCCTAAGGTCGTGGCATCGGGTATTCCCATTGTCGAAAGGAGCATCCCATGCGAAGGTTGGCTGTGGTTGCTGTGTCGCTGTTCGTCTGCGTTGCCATTGTGACTTCAACGATGCGAGCCGAGGCTCCTGAAGACAGGGCTGCAACGAAGTCGCTCGACTGTGCGCTTTACACGAAGTTCTACCAGTCCAATGAACATGGAGCGTTCTTCCTTCCAGCCGATCTGAAGTGGAAAGTGATGCCTCGCTATCAAGGGCGAAACCTGGACGGCTCGACATTCGTCGATGACCGCGTAACGCTCGTGCTGCAGGACACCAAGCGAGGCTTCTGGCCGTTCATCGCCAAAATGGATCTTGAAGAAGCCGAAGCGTTGCAGGAAATGCTGGCGAAGGTGATCGCGGAGAAGAAAGCGGCGGAGAAGTAATACGTGGGGCGGTCGTGTCTGCCCAGCAGGGTTTTGCCCGCCGGGATGCTGTTTGTCCACAGACAGGAATCAGTAGGTGCCAACTTTGTTGGAATGCCCCGATGTCACCGGCAGGGGTGGCCCCGAAAGATTCTTTCGGGGCGGCGCAGCCGTCGGCGAAGTGGTATCTGACGTCTTGTTGAGAGGTGGTGCAGTCGCTTGGAATACCAGGGGAAGCCTGTCAGTCCAGCCCCGCGGCAGGTGCATTCTCCTACGGCTTCGCCGCCCTGATAGCACAGCTATCAGGGCCACCTGTAAGGTCTTCGGCTATAACGACGTCCTGCAATTGGCATCTACTCAGGAATGTCTGTGCCACTCGCCCTGGGTGACGGGAGCGGGGCTGAAGCGGTTCCGGCTACATCGGTGCCTGGAAGCCCATGACCTGGAAGCGGGCGAGGTCCATGGGGGCGGTGATTTTGACGGCGGAGATCTGGTCATAGCCGATCATGACTTTGCGGGCGCCGTGGCTGTCGGGGGTGTCGCGGTCCATCAGCAGGATGCCGCCGGAGACGAGGTAGTTGCTGAACTGCATTGATTCGCCGAGCTTGCTGATGACGAGTCCCTTGCGGGGGATCGACTCGGGCCAGCTTTCAAAAACGTTCCGCCAGTGTTCGGTCATGTCCATGACGTGGGCTCGCTTCGGGGTGATGGTGCCGGGTTCGGCGGGATTGAATGGAATACGTGGCCTGCTTCACAGACGGTCCGGCAGGCTCTGCCTGCTGTTGCGAGATTCACTTCGCAGGCTTGACGAATGGTTGTGTCCTGGGTGACGTATTGTGGATGCTCCACTCTGGTTGAAGTAAGTGGAGCGGCCGTTTGTAGACGTTCAGGAAGGCAGGCGGGAGCCTGCCCTACAGGTTTGTTTCCTGGAAGATGTCAGTTATTCGGAATCCCCTCGCCCCCTTGGGGGAGAGGGTTAGGGTGAGGGGGAAATGCGGTTTCCATGCTCCACAGGCCGCTGTTTTATTCGGAAATAGAACGTCGCTGGTTGATCGCCCCCTCATCCGCCCTTCGGGCCAGCTGCGTGTCGCAGCGAGAGATTTCAGTCCCCCTAAAGGGGGCGAAGGGACTTTTGTTGCCTGACAATTTCCAATAGATGGACGAGTACGGTTTTGAACCACGGAGACACGGAGGTCACAGAGAGATTGTTGACAGGGGCATCCGTGTCCGTCTCGGGTTCGAAGCAAGTAGTGCGTTGCTTCGAATTGAGATCGGACTGGACGACTCTCTGTGCCCTCTGTGTCTCGGTGGGGATTGTTGCTGTTCCCGCTAAGCGGCGAGGCGGCGGGTGGTGTTGAGTTCTTCGCGTTCGCAGGCGGTGTCGACGACTTTGAGTACGGCGTCGGCGACGAGGTCGATGTCAGCCGTGGTGAGTGTCGGGTGGACCTGGAACATGAGGCTGCGGTCGCCGAAGGCTTTTGCATTCGGCAGTCGTTGTTCGGGAGCGAGCAGCGTTGACTGGAAGGCGTCTTCCAGATAGATCTCGGCACAGCTGCCGGAGCCGCAGTTGACGCCTTCGGCTTGAATCGCCTGGATCACGCGATCGCGACTCCAGCCGGCCTGCAGCTGCGATTCGTCGAGATGAGCGTAGAACTTGTAGTAGCTGTGGTAGGTGTCTTCGGGAACTTCGGCGACACGCAGGGCGTTCGATTCGGCGAATCGCTGACGGAAGCGATCAGCGTGAGCCCGGCGGGTTTCGATCCACTGCGGCAAGCGTTCCAGAGCAATGCGACCGATCACGGATTGCATCTCGGCCATCCGCCAGTTTGTGCCGAGTGAATCGTGCAGGAAGCGGAAAAGTCCGTTGTTCTGGCCGTGCTTGATTTTCTGCAGGTTCTTGCCGTGATCTTTGAAGGACCAGGCGACGCGGTGCAGGAACGGATCGTCGGTAACAACGAGCCCGCCTTCGCCACCGGTGGTGATGATTTTGTCCTGGCAGAAGGAATACGCGGAGATGTCGCCCCATTTGCCGACGGGGACGCCTTTGTATTTCGCTCCGTGAGCCTGAGCACAGTCTTCGATGACCTTGATGTCGTGCTTGCGGGCCAGATCCATAATCTGATCCATCTCGCACGGGCGGCCGGCCATGTGAACGGCGATGATGGCCCGGGTGTTGCGATTGATCAGCGGCTCGATGGTGCCGGCGGTCAGGTTCTGTGTGTCGGGATCGATGTCGGCGAAGATCGGAATGCCGCCCCGCATAGTGACGGACGACGCGGTGGCGACGAACGTGTGCGAAGGAACGATGACTTCATCACCGGGCCGCAGATCGATGGCGTACAGCGCCAGTTCGAGAGCGACGGTGCCGTTGGCGACGGCGATGGCGTGGTTCATGCCGAGATACTCGGCGTATTCGGCTTCGAACTTCCGGCCTTGCTCTCCGGTCCAGTAATTGACGCGGCCGGAGCGAAGGACGTCGGTCACGGCGGCGATCATTTCCTCGTCGAACACCGGCCAGCCCGGCAGGGATTCGGAGCAATGTTTCGAGCCGCCTTCAATGGCCAGCCTGTCAGCAATTCGTGAAGCCGTCATGGATTCCTTCCCTGTCTCGTTCGCTGTCGGCGGATATCCCGCCTGGCGCTGATCCTTCAGCACTCCCGGAGCCAATTCGGGGTGGGAATCTACGACAGAGTTCGCGAAGGCGTCAAGATTGGTTCGGGGGTTCAGAAAGTCCCGTTGCCCTGTTTCTGCCGAACCGCAATAATCGACCCATCATGACAACCAGTGCGACCGCTCCAGACACTCCGAAAGGGACCCCTGTTCCCGCCAGCAAGCCGGCTCCTTCGCAGCCGCCAGCGGCGTCTGTTCCGGTGTCGCGCTACTATGTTTTCGTGGCGATTCTCGTTCTCGGAACGTTCTGGGACCTCTACTCCAAAGAAGTGGTGTTCCGCTCCCTCGGGTACCCCAGCGGGACTTCGACCTGGACACAGACGTATCTCAATGGCTGGGTGCAGTTTCAGCTGCATACCAGTTTCAACGAAGGGGCTCTGTGGGGAATCGGCCAGGGCTATACACAGGTGTTTTCTGTCCTGTCGGTGGCTGCGGCGATTGGGATTCTCTGCTGGCTGTTCGTGTTTCGAGCCGCCCGGAGTCTCTGGCTGACCGTCACCATGGGGCTGGTGATGGCCGGAACGCTGGGGAATCTTTACGACCGCCTCGGGCTGCATGGCTGCGAAGTGCTTGGCCGGAAGCTGTTTGCGGTGCGGGATTTCCTCGCGTTTACCTTTGGCAACTATCATTATCCGATCTTCAATTTCGCCGATGTGTTCCTGGTGACGGGAGCCATCATGCTGGCGATCTACTCGCTGTTCGCGGATCTGCCAGAGGACAAGCCGGCTGCTCCCGGCTCTCCGGAAAAGGCGTCGTAAGCGGGAAATCACCGACTTCGTTGCAGGGGTTCGACCTCATCTGCAACCGGGCAATCCCTGCCGCGCTCTGGAGACGGCGCGGATCGTGTCGCGATTTTCGACTTCTCTTTGACAACGCTCCGCGGCGCACTAGGTTTGTACAGAGATTCATTACGCTGCTGTCGAAAAGTCGCGCTTTCAGTCGACGGCCGTGTGCGTAGAGCTGTTTTGCCGATTGGGCGACTCTGCACGAGTGAGTCTCTTCCATCCCTGTGAGCTGCTCCCGAAGAGAACCCCATGTCGGCGACCCTGCCTCCCCCTGAGCAGTCCGTGACTCACTCTCCAGCCGTCACCCGGACTGGACGAATGTCTGTTGGACGAGTTCTTATTGACGACCAGATGTGGGCCGAGGTCGTGGACAATCTCGGGGACCTGCAGAGCTATCTCCAGGACTGGAGCGAACTGGCACGGGCGTCGATCGTTCCCAATGTGTTCTACGAGCCATGGTTTCTGCGGCCGGCGATTGAATACCTGCACACCGGCGATTCAATTCGGTTTGTCTTTATCTATCGAAAGAATAAGCGGATCACCGATCCCGATATCCTTTGCGGTTTCTTCCCGCTCGAACGCGCCCGCATCAAGCTCTTTCCGGCGGAATGCTGGCGGCTGATCACCGACCGGTATCTATACCTGTCCCAGCCGCTCCTGCATTCTGAACACGTCCACGAGGCGGTACTCGCATTCTTTGCCTGGGCCAGACAGACCCGAATCCCGTTGATTGAACTGTCCCGGTCCCGAGCCGAAGGACCGTTTCTGCATGCATTGTCGAATGCTTTCAGTCAGCTTGAGATCACGCCGTTCATTTACGAGCAGACGACCCGAGCCCTGCTGACACAGGAAGAGGGGCCGACTGTCGTCTCGCAGAAGAGAGGACACTATCGTCGCGACATTCAGCGACGTCGGCGTCGCCTGGAGGAACATGGCGGGGTGGAAGTTCGGTACCTGGAGAATGCGGACGACCTCTCGACATGGCAGCAGGACTTTCTCCGGCTTGAACAGATCGGCTGGAAGGGAGAGTCGGGCACGGCGATCGCGCTGAATGAGAATACCACGCGGATGTTTCTTGAAACGACCACAGCCGCGATGCAGCAGAAACAACTGCAGATGCTTGGCCTGTTTCTCGACGATGAGCCGATCGCGATTAAGTGCAACCTGTGTTCGGGAAGCGGCAGCTACGCCTGGCGAATTGCGTACAACGAAGAGTACGCCCGGTACTCGCCCGGCGTTCAGCTGGAACTGGACAACATGGAACAATTTCGCAGAACTCCACTGAAGTGGATGGATTCCTGTGCGACCGTCGACCACCCCATGATCAATCGGCTCTGGCCGAATCGGCTCGGATTGCAGTGCGTGTACGTTCCGACGTATGGCCTTCTGTCTGAAGTCTACTGCAGCACGCGTCCGCTGCTTCGTGTGATGAAACGTCGACTCAACGCTTTGATCGGGCGTGGTCGATCTCCTGAATCCAATATGACTTAGTCCTGACAGCAGAGCGTTGAGCTCTAGAAGAGCGGTTCCATGATTGATGCCGTCCAGACACCTCCCGTTGCCGCGTCTCCCGCTGGCCCATGGCTGGGCTGGAATCGTGAAGAGTTTGAGCGTTCCTTCTCGCGACGTCCCTTTACGATTACCCATCAGCTGACCGATCACCCGCTCTTTCAGATCGAGCGGCTGCTCGAACTCGCTCAGCAGTTGCCGGCCGATCAGATCGAATACAACGCCGGCAAGTTGCCCGTGTCGATTTCGCACGAAGAAACTCCGATGAACGGGCTCTCTCCCGAAGAGACAATTCGTCGAATTGCCGAGTGTGAATCGTGGCTCGTGCTGAAGTACATCGAACGCGATCCTGCCTACGCTCAGCTGTTGCACGAGTGCCTGGAACAGGTGAAGCCGCTGACCGAAAAGATTGCTCCGGGCATGATGAAGCCGCACGCCTTTGTTTTCATCACCTCGCCCCGCTCGGTCACGCCGTTCCATATCGATCCGGAGCACAACTTTCTGTTGCAGATTCGCGGCGACAAAATCGTCCGGTTGTACGACGGCGGGGATCCGGCGATTCTCAGCGACGTCGAGCTCGAGAACTTCTACTGCGATCGCGGACGCAATCTCGTGATGAAGGACGAGAACCGCGACCGGTGCTGGACGTTTACCCTGAAGCCGGGCGAAGGTCTGCACTTTCCGGTCACGTTCCCGCACTGGGTCGAGAACAGCGACGAAGTCTCGGTCTCGTTCAGCATCACCTTCCGGACGCCGGATCTCGATAAGCGACGGGCGTTGTACCGCACGAACTCACAACTCCGCAGCCTCGGCCTTAACCCCCAGAAACCCGGGCAGAACCGCCTGCGGGATGCCGCTTTCTATCAGGCGTTTCGCACCTGGCGGAAGGTGTCCTCCCTGCTTGGGAAGTAAGCTGCGTCTGGATCTGAGGAGAGCCGTCTGAGCTCGCACAACCGGTTTCTCGGTCGGGGATCATCACATAACGAAGCATACCCACGACTGGCGTGGGCATGGCAACATATTTGTCGACTCCACTCGCGCTGACTAGCGGGTCAGTCCGATGTAGAACGAGAAGATCTGGCGGATATCGGTTTCCTGCTTCACGACCGGGAAGGCCCAGTCGAGAGCGATCGGAACCGGACCCATCTGCGGGACCGTGATTCGCAGACCGGCACCGACCGACACGCGGAACTCTTCGAACGAGACGGCTCGGTCGACGGTACCGAAGTCGGAAAAGGCGACGACGCGGACCGCTTCATTGGCGGTGACCGGCATCATGTATTCGACCGTGCCAAGTGTCTGGAAGAAGCCCCCGACGGCCGCTCCGTTGGTGCCGATGTTATCCGGCTCCAGCGGCGTGACCGAGCGGAATTCGAACCCGCGGAACGTCTGGAAACCCCCGGCGTAGAATCGTTCAAAGGTCGGCGTGTCTTCCGTGGTCCAGCCGACGTTTCCTCGCAGCGAGACAACGTGCTTACCGGCTCCGTCCGGACGCTGGTAAACGGTGAAGTACTCGCTGGCGTTGAGATCGAGTTTGGTGAAGTCGAAGTCGGCGAAGGCCTGTTCGACGCTCGACGACACATTGAAACCTTCGGTCGCCATGTACGACGAATCGCGGGTGTCGTAAGCCATCGTGAAGCGGCCGGTTCCCAGGAAGTTGGAGCCGAGGACTTCGTCGATCGACGGAGCCATGCCTGGTGCCAGACGTGGATCGCTAATGTCGACTTTTTCGAGTCGCAGGGCGGCGTTGACCGACAGTTCGCGAGTCAGCAGTTTCCCGACGTTGACACGACCGCCGAGGCGGGTTTCGTCGTAGTCGCGGAAGAATCGTTCGTAATAGAAGCCGCTCACGCCGAGACTGTAGTCGGTGTTCAGGAAGTACGGATCGGTCCAGCTCGCGAGATAACGGCTGACCTGACTACCGGGAGTTGCTTCGAGTCGGAACTGCTGTCCGCCGCCGCGGAAAGCGTAGCCATCGGCCACGTCCCGCCAGCTGGTCGGGAAGCGGGTGATGTCGAAGTTCTGTTCTTCGAGCACGATGTTACCGACGACCCCGGAGTCCGAGTTCACCCCGGCACCGACCATGAATCGACCGGTTCGAGCTTCCGACAGGTAGACGTCGAGATCGACATACCCCGGCGGCAGCTGCGGATTCTGGAATTGAGGTCCCAGCAGATCGCCCTGAGGCGTCTGGCTGTAGATCAGGTTCGGAGGATCATGGTAGTTGTCGTAGTTCTGGCCACGAACAACCGGCGTTTCCCCGTTCGCAGTCGCTGGAGTCGACATGGCGGCCAGGAATGGTTCCCCCTGCTCGAAGAAGACCGTTTCCCGTTCGAGGTCCATCGGCACATAGATCGCCGGCACCATCGACGTTTCCCGTTCAATCCGCTGCTCACGCAGATATCGGTTCGACGGGACAGTCGGAACGGTTTCGGTTTCGAGCGTATGTCCGGAGCCCGGAATCATGCGATCGATCTTGGCGCGTCCCGGTTCGGCCTCTTCAGCGTGATAGCTGGTCGGCAGAAATTCGGTGTAGTTCGGTGGCAGCTGAGGCGTGGCGGCAGCTGTTCTTGCAGGAGCGGTGTCTGTATGCAGTGGCCGCGATGTTTGCGGCAACGCATTGAGTGTCATCAGTTCCGACTGCCCGAAGTGATCGTCGGAGCCGCGGTAGACGTTCTCCGGCTTCGTTTCAATCTTGCTGAGATAACTCGGGTTCTGCACCGGACGAATGTTGATTTCCGGAGCAACCGGTCCTCCGCCTTCCCAGATCGCAGCTCCCGCAAACCGAGCACGTGAACGGCGGATCTTTTCCGGATTGGCCAGATCACCCGGGGCAACCAGCATCTGGTTAAGGGCAACCGTTTCCTTGGTGTGCGTATGCTGTCCACGCAGGTGGACATGGATCATACCGATTTTGTAAACACGGTCCTCGTCGATCGTCAGTTTCAGGTCGACAACGCCCGGCTCTTTGGTGAAGACCGTCTGGGTGTTGACCTTGGCGAACAGGCGACCGAGTTCGCCGTATTTTTCCTGAACTTCGGATACATCTTCGGCAAGATCGCGGGCACTGAAGTACTGGCCGCTGGCGACGTCGAAATCTTTCAGCAGTTCTTCATTGCTGTAGATCTGGTTGCCTTCAATCGACAGATTCCGGATTTTGTACCGGGGCCCTTCGTTGATATTGAAGGTCACCGTGACAGTCGACTGGTCTTCCGAGAACTGCACGTCGTCTTCGATCTGAACGTCGAAGTAACCGATGTTGTGGTAATACTTCTTGAGCAGCATTACGTCATCGGGCACGGTCGTCGGATCGTATTGTCCGCCGAACGTCCAGAGGATGCGTTTCTTGGTGGTTAGCCGGAGTTTCAGCACTTCGGAAGAGACGTCCTGGTTCCCGCTGAAGCGCACGGTGGCGACGCGGACTTTGGGACCTTCCGTGATCGCGAAGACCACGGAGCGGTCATTGGGATCGCCTCCGGTCTGCAGTTCGACTTCAGCGAAGAGATAGCCCTTCTGCTTGTAGTGCTCGTGGATTCGGCGGGCGGCTTCCCGGTTCGTGGCGACCGAGAAGGCGTGGAGTGGCTTCAAACCGGTGATCCCGGCGAGTTCCTTTTCCTTCAGCTTCTCGTTGCCGACGTATTCAACGCTCCGCAGAATCGGGCGTTCCGAGACTTTGTAAACGAGGACCAGACCGGCATCGGTTCGGCGGTAGACCGGCGTGATGCTGAAGAACCATTTCGTGTTGTACAGCGAACGCACATCTTCCCGCACCTGGTCTTCGGTTACCGGGCGGCCGGGTCGCGATTTGATGTAGCCGGCGAGGGCGGCCACCGGAATCGTGGTCGCACCTTCGATCTGGACATCGACAATCTGTTCGCCCTTCTCCGGTTTGATCTGAGCCGGAGTTTCCGAGATCACGCTGGAGGGAAGAGCGGATGTCTGAAGGATTTCCTGAAGGTAGCCGTTGTCGTCGGTCTCAGGGACTTCAAGCTTCGGCTCGGACTCCGTTGAGACCGGCTGAAACGGACTGTCGTTCGTCTTCGAAGCGGGCTTCGACGAGAATGCGCCTGAGAACGCGGGATCGACATCGTCCGGGGACTGGCCGCGAATCTGAATCGGCTCATCGGAGACCGCGACAGGGATTGCCCACGGAGACGCGCAGCCGCTACCGGCCAGCACGAAGCTGGACAATAACAGGAGACTCAGAGGGCGCAAATGATTGTGGGTCGAAGGATTCAGGGTCGCGAGCACGGACTGCAGGCGGGAAAGGAGTCCGCACACCAGAGACGAGGGGCGTCCCTGGCGACCGAGATCTTTCGAAGACCAGCTGGGTATGATCATGAGAAGACCTGACGCTGATACACGTTGAGAGATGCCGAACCGGTGGAGATGGAATGGAAGTTGAGACTGGTCACAACGCCGGCCGGAAACTTGAGAGGTGAGGCTTTACGAAGTGAATAGCGGGTAGAATTACCCGATAGCCCGGAAATGAGGCAAGGCGAGTTTGTTTCTCGCTTTAGAGCGGCTGATTTCAGCCGACTTGAGGCAAAGTTTGCATTCTGCCGAATTTTTCCGGGGAGGAAAGCGGTTCCCCAGAGCGTCTATCTAGCGCATATTGCCAGCAGCAGCGAAGGTCGACTCCGCATCGAAGATCTGGTCGTTGGTTTCAAACAGCTGAGCGATGACGTGGTGATGCAATTTCATCTTCAGACCCCCAACGCCCAGGGCCCCGTAACAGACAATTTTTCCCTCTTCGCGGGCTTTGTCGCCCGATTCGATCCCTTCAATGCCCAGGGGAGGCACGGCGTTGAGATCGATCGCGACCTTGACGCTGGAGGAGTCCTGCAGTTCCTTCAGGGAACAGAATTTCACACCAGCGGCTCCCGCAGCGACAACGGCATCGATGCCTTCGAGCAGTTGGGGGAGGTCGTCCGACGAACTCATCGCGGCTGGTTCCAGCAGTTTACTGGAGCTGTCGATCGCGGAGCAGACGGCGCGAGCCCGTTCGAGCGACCGGGAGACAACCTTCACGCGGCAACCGCACCCGGTCAGAATTCGGGCGACCCGTCGACCCACGGGTCCTGTTCCACCGAACACTGCTGTGGAGCTGTTCGCCAGATCCAGATGTCGTCCGGCACAGACAACGGCAGCGGAGGCGGTTGTATTGCAGCCGCTGGCATCCATCATCACGGAAACCCGCATGGGGCCGAAGAACGTGTCGCGGATTCGGTCGAGGATTGCCTGGCCGGCTTCGATGTCGCTCCCGCCAATGAAGATGGCGGTGTTTTGCAGGTCGTTGGGCGAGCGGGTGAAGATGGCGCCCTGCACCAGCGAGACGACATTCACCGGGGTCACATTGCCATAGGAAATGAGTTGTTCGACTCCACCGTCGATTGCCGAAATGGCGTCAAAGCTGCTGGGCTGAGGATCGGTGTCGAGATGGAGAAGAATGCGCTTCATCAGGCTGCTTTTCAGACAAAAACAAGGTGACCAAATCCCAGAATAGGCACCCCTGTAATAAGAAAACAACTCTTCAGACCATGATCTGAAGAGTTGTGTTCGAGTTTACGGAAATATGCTGAGGCCCTTTCGGACCTGCATCTGTTCGTCTGTCTTAGACGCCGGAGAACGGATGCTTAGCAGATTCTTTCTTGGCGACCATTTCGTCAGCCGAAGGCTCATTCTTCATGGCGCGTTCGATCGACAGCTTGGTGGCTTCGTAGTTGTACTCGTAGATCTTTTTGTCGTCGGCGGCATCCCAGTGGATGAACACGCCGCAAACGATGACGAGGTTGTCGGCCTGATCCTTAGGAATCGTGCCGGCTTCGACACAGTCGGCCACGGCTTTGGCCACGGCGTACTGAGCCGGTCCGAACATCTGGACAGCCTGCTTGGCACCCTTGATGGTGACCTTGGTGATCATCACGGTGGACGGCTTGACAGCCAGGTTCGGTTCGAGCACGGCCAGCAGGTTGCTGTGGCCTGCCGACTGCTGAGCCAGGGCGTTGGCGAACGCAATGCCCGCAGGGCCATCTTTTTCGCCGATGATCAGGTCAATGTGAGCAATTTCGTTTCCATCGCCGACAAGGGCTTCGCCGATACGCATTCCCATCTCTCATCTCCTTCGCTGGTGCTTGCTGTTTTGAGTTCGTACTGATTAGAGTGAAATCGAGCGAGACCGTGGCAGCTCAACGGGGCTGTCTCAGACGACTCGCTGATATCGACAATGTCACGCAGGGTGATGAACTCACAGATCCTGCCGAAAGTCGACCGCACCGATCAGATTCCGGCACGCTTATCAGTTGAATATCAAGTTTCGTCCGCCATTACCAGCTACCCGGAACGGTGAGACAACCTGAGTAGGGGTGCGGCTCGATGCAAATTCGCTCCGGATCCATGAATGACGGTTGCCTTGAGTCTTCCCGGCGGGTCCTGATCTCCGGCTATTCCGGGCGTGCCGCGGCCTGGTCCGCCGTTCGCGCCGGTCTCGAGCCGATTGTGCTCGATGAATGTCAGGATCTGGATCTTCCCCCCGGTTCCTGTCCCGCCTCGGGGTCAACGCTCGCGGACTTTCCCGCGGAAATTCCCTTTCTGCCGACTGGCGGCTGGGAGAATCGCCTCGCCGAACTGAAGCGCATCGCGGCCAGTCGACCGCTGTGGAGCCCTTCCCCGGCGGCAATGCAACAAGCTCGGAATCCAATGCAGCTTCAGCAACTTCTCGAACAGGCCGGCTTCAACAGTCTGGGAATTCGGACTTGCGAAGAGTCCTGGCAGCCGCACGGGAAAACGAGCGTGCGGCAGTGGATCCGTAAGGGGAAAAATTCAACCGGTGGCATGGCGGTTCGACGTTTAATCTCTGGTGACATATCGTCACTCGATGCCGATGAGTTCGATCAGCAGTACGTTGAAGGAGACCTGTTCTCCGCCCAGTTCTTCAGTACGGAAGATGAGCATGAACTTCTTGGGATCACTCGGCTGATCGCGGGATGCCCGGAGTTGCCGGACCGCCCGTTCGCGTATGTCGGAAATGTCAGTTGCTCACCCGCGGAGTCTGCTGCCGTAGAGCCGATGGTTCAGCAAATCGGGAAACTCTTCGGCAACGCTTTTTCGTTGCGAGGTCCATGGGGAATCGATCTCTGTCTCGCTGACAGACAACTGTTCGTTCTCGAACTCAACCCGCGATACACGGCGGCGATGGAAGTCATCGAACTTGCGAAAGGACTCTCGGTCCTGCGAAGGTCGAACGGTAAGCAGAACGAGTCTTCGACGAAGGCAGGCAATATCATCGGAAAGGAGACGGTTTACGCACCGCGGTCCTTTCAACTGCCGATCGCGTGGAACTGGTCCGATGTGGGAGCCCGCCCGTACGGACCCTGGGAAGTCCCAGCGTTTTCCGATCTGGCTCGACCCGGGATGCGATTTGAGGCGGGCGATCCAATCTGCACGGTCTGGGGTGAGGCTGCGTCAGCAGAAGAATGTCGCCGCGAACTGGAGCGTCGCCGTCGAATGTTGCTCTCCGGCTTGTTGGACTGAGTGTCAGTTGTCGAATCGAACTTTGCACCCCGGGAGTTTCTCGGCCAGGTCGGTTGCCCCGGCGGGGGTGATCTTCGTGCCGCGAAGGTCGAGATGCTTCAGCTGGTCGAGCCGGGCCAAAGTCTCCAGCCCGGCGTCGGTAATGTGTTCGCACTGCTTCAGGACAAGGTCCTTCAACAGCAGTGCATGCTTGAGATGGATCAGGCAGGCATCGGTGACGGCGGTTCGCGAAAGGCAAAGATTGGTCAGGGACGGGATTCGGACCAGCGTTTTCACTCCGGCGTCGGTGACCGACGTATCCCGCAGGTCGAGCCAGGCGAGATTGCGAAGCACCGTGAGAGCCGAGAGTGATTCTTCCGGCAGACTGCAACGTTTGATCGCCAGCGCCTGGAGGGAGTGAAGGTTGCGAATGTTGCGGAACTGATCTGCATCCAGATGCAGGTCCTGCAGTTCGACGTTCTTGAGCGTCCGCAGCGTGACCATGGCATCGAACCAGTGCACGGCAGGCGCGGTTGTCTCGTCCGCTTTCAGGGCGATCGCCTCGCCCGTTTGATTCTTCTTGACCTGAATCCCGGTCAGCTCAAGTCGATCGATGTTGCGAACGACCGTGCTTTCGGGCTGCTGGCCGGCATCGGTCTTCAGATTGACATGCGGCCGAACATCCTGGAAGTGCTCAATTCCTTTGGCGGAAACCGCCGACTTGCGAACATCGAGGGCGACCAGCGTGCCCACGCGAGCGAGCAGTTTCAATCCGTGATCGCCGACCGCGGTGCCGGCCACGTAAAGCCGGCGCAATCGGGGCAGCCGGGAGATGACTTCGATCGCGCGATCGGTAATCGGCGTACCCCCCAGCTCCAGCGATTCGAGTCGGGCAAACTGCAGCAACGGAAGAATCCCATCGTCTTCGATCCGGTTGCCGCCCAGTTTGAGCGTCTGCAGCCGGCGGAAGTAGGTGAGTGCATTCAGCCCATGATGTGTCAAATGCGTGTGCCGCAGATCGAGCTTTTCCAGCAGAACAAGACGCTGCAGCCACTTCAGAGCACCTCCGGTGAGGGGCGAGCCGCCGAGGCTGAGTTCACGGAGCGAGACCAGTCCTTCCAGATGATGCAGACCGGCTTCGGTCACGCCCACTTTGTTGAGATTCAGCGTCTTGAGCGCACGTAGTTTCTTCAGGGCCATCAGTCCCTGATCGGTCACTCCGGTTTCCGCCAGGCTGAGGGACTGCAGGTGTTCCAGCGTGGTCACGCGGTCGAGATCCTGATCCGAGAAGTTGGTCCCGGAAAAGTCGAACTCGGTGATCTTCGGGAAGTCGAGAAACCGTTCACAAAGCGAGGGCGAGAGGTGCATATCCCGCAAGGCGAGCACCTGAACCTGTTCGCTTTTTTCGAGACGACTGAGCAGCGTTTCCGCTTTCTCGCTGTTGGCCCCTTCGAGCTTCCACGAGAAGACATCGCCCGGAATCGGCAGCAGCGATACGTCGCCGCGATTCCAGTCGAAGCGGGTCAGATCGACCTGAATGCCTTCGTCGGTCTGCTTACAGTGTGCACCCAGAGACAGCCACTGTTCGAGATATGAATTGGAGGATGAATTCGTCACCAGAGGTTCCCGTCAGTCGTCGATGAAGTTGATTCGGAGAGACCGGTTCTGAGCAGCCGGAGATTGGTCAGCTCAAACGTAACACGTTGCGGACATCCGATTCCGGAACTCCCGTGACCACCTCCACGTGGCCAAGGCGACTGGGAAGCACGAACCGCAGCTTGCCGGCTTCCGTCTTCTTGTCGATCTTCATGCGATCGATCACATCATCGGCCGAGAACGAAACTGGTTTCGGCAGTTCCGTCGGCAGACCAAGACTCGACAGCAGGTCAAGCTGCCGCTGCGTCACTGTTTCGTCAATGCGACCAAGATTCACGGCGAGCCGCGAGGCGTCGATCATGCCGATGCTGACCGCTTCGCCATGCATCAGTTCGCCATAGCCGCACAAAGCCTCGTAAGCGTGGGCGAATGTGTGTCCATAGTTGAGAATGGCCCGCAGCCCGGACCGCTCGTATTCATCCTGCTCGACAACGTCGGCTTTGAGCCGACAGCTGCGGGTAATCACTTTGACGAGCGTTTCCGAGTCGCGATTGTTCAGGGCATCGATACTGTTCTCGAGGAAGGCGAAGAACTCTTCATCGAGGATGACGCCGTACTTCACGACCTCGGCCAGACCCGAACGATAATCCCGTACCGGCAGTGTCTCGAGCGCCTTCGTGTTGATCCAGACGCCAAGCGGCTGATGGAAGGCGCCAATCAGGTTCTTCCCCTGCGCGTGATTGATACCGACCTTGCCGCCGACCGAACTGTCAACATCGGCCAGGAGTGTGGTCGGCACTTGCACGAACGGAAGTCCGCGGTTGTAGGTTGCCGCGACGAAGCCGGCCAGATCGCCAATGACGCCGCCTCCAACGGCGATGACAACCGTTTTACGATCGGCCCGCATGGAGACCAGCTGATCGTAAATCAATCCGGCGGTGGCCTGCGATTTCGAGTTTTCCCCGGCGGGGACAACCGTCAGTTCCGCGTTCCACCCCTGTTGCTGCAACGCGGCGTGAAGTTTCTTGCCGAACAGTTCCGCGACGTTGGTATCGGTAATGACCAATGTCGTTGGCTGCGCCGATTTCAGATGGCTGATGCCGCTGAGCCAGTTCTGAATCATCGGGGGCAGAGCGGAGACATCGGCGGCATCAACCACGATGTCATACGATCGTTCGGCCAGATTCACATGTACCAACTGTCGAGTGAGATCTTCGGAAGACTCGACCTGATCGACCATCAGACTACCTGAAATACAGTGTTCATCGGGTTGGGAACCGCGGCGGACGAATGTCGGTTCGACCGTGCGTCCGGCTGTGGACGAGGTTCCACCTGCGGAAAACTACGGGGCTTCGAATCAGGAGAGCAGCCGCATGAATGGAGACCGTTTCACGAAGGTCGGGTTCACCTCACCAGGACGTCCGGGCAACAGGGCCTGTGCGTTGAGGACTTACCAGCCAGCTCGATAACAACGGAAAATAGCGACGATGAGATTAAAAAGATTGCTCTTGCCTCTCCTCGGAGTCGAATTGATAATAGTAGCGACTCACCTGTGAGATGACTACAGCACCCCGAGGTCATGATCGTCGGGTCGGAAAGGTCCGGCGAATCATTCCAGGAACGAAGCCAAGCGGCAACGGCTGGTGAAGGCTTCAAACGGTTCCCGACATCTCCATATTTCACAATCGGATGAAGACCATGGATGGTCGCGACAACAACCACGCCAGGCTCGTTCACTGACGATACGGGTTTGAACGCGTGGTTTTTATGCTGCGCGCTGGGAATTTCCGAGTGCACAGACAGGTAAGTTATCACCGTGTTCTGCAGTGGGAACCGTTCCCCTGCAAACCACAGACACGACAAAGTGTGGCGCTCAGGATGAATCCTGCACTCGATTTGAAAGACGCGTCTATTGAACTGACAACTGGACGATTGCCACTCACGACGCGCGGGTAGCGCCGGCTTCGGCCGACGTGTTCTCTTTCTGGAAGGGGAATACCGTGACGAGCGGACAACAATTACTGCAAAAACTGGCCTCGCAAACGAAGAACGATTCATACCGACAGGAGCATTGGGAGGGCTCATTCGCCGACTACCTCGATATCGTGCGAACGTCTCCCAAAGTCACCCGCTCCGCATGGCAGCGTCTTTACGACATGATCGTGCAGGAAGGGACTTACGAGCTGGAGGGAAATCGCGAAAAGCTGCTTCGGTATCGCTTCTTCGATGATCCTCACAACGGCGGACAGGATGCCATCTTCGGCCTGACCCGCACGCTGATGGAACTCGTCAACGTTTTCAAATCCGCGGCTCTGAAATATGGAGCCGAACGCCGCGTCCTCCTTCTACATGGACCGGTCGGCTCTTCGAAGAGCACCATTGCCCGACTGCTGAAACGCGGCCTCGAACGCTACAGCCGCACCGAAGAAGGAGCCATGTACAGCTTCGGCTGGAAAGAAGCCGATGGCTCCGTCACCTGGGATCCGATGAATGGCGATCCCCTGCAACTGATTCCCGGCCCTCACCGTCAGCGCCTCTGCGAAGAACTGAACGCTGCCCACGGCGATTCCGATTACGAGATTGAAATCGTCGGCGACATCTGCCCACTCAGTCGCTTCTACTTTCAGGAACGCATGCGCGAACACAATGGCGACTGGACCAAGGTCCTTGAAAGTGTCGTCATTCGTCGCGTGGTCCTTTCCGAACAGGACCGCGTGGGAATCGGCACGTTCCAGCCCAAGGACGAAAAGAACCAGGACAGCACCGAGCTGACCGGGGATATCAACTATCGCAAGATTGCCGAATTCGGCAGCGAGAGCGATCCGCGAGCCTTCAACTTCGATGGCGAGTTCAACGTTGCTAACCGCGGACTCATCGAGTTCATCGAAGTGCTCAAGCTCGACGTCGCCTTCCTGTACGATCTCCTCGGGGCCTCGCAGGAACACAAGATCAAGCCAAAGAAGTTCGCGCAGACCGATATCGACACGGTGATCATCGGCCACACGAACGAGCCGGAGTTCCGCAAGCTCCAGTCAAACGAGTTTATGGAAGCGCTGCGGGACCGCACGATCAAAATCGATGTTCCGTACGTGACCAAACTGTCTGAGGAAATCCGGATCTACGAAAAGGATTACAACCAGCGCCGCGTCCGGGGCAAGCACATCGCTCCGCACACGCTCGAGACGGCTGCGATGTGGGCCGTGCTCACACGACTCGAAGAGCCAAAGCATCACGGGCTGACCGTGCTCCAGAAACTCAAGCTCTACAACGGCAAGTCGCTGCCCGGTTTCACGGCCGAGAACGTCAAACAACTCCGCCGCGATGCAAAAGGCGAAGGGATGCACGGCATCTCGCCCCGCTTCGTGCAGGACAAGATTTCGAATGCACTCGTTGTGAATACGCATTCGACGAACTTAAACCCCTTCATGGTGCTCAACGAGCTCGAAGAAGGTCTCAAGCATCACTCACTCATTCCGAGTGAGGAGGTTCGCGAGTACTACCGGCATCTCATCTCGATGGTCAAAGAGGAGTACACCGATCTGGTGAAGAACGAAGTCCAGCGAGCCATCGCCGCCGACGAGGAAGCTCTCACGCGTCTGTGTGCCAACTACATCGACAATGTGAAGGCTTACACGCAGAAAGAAAAGGTGAAGAACAAGTTCACCGGTCAGGACGAGGAGCCGGACGAACGGCTGATGCGTTCGATCGAAGAGCGGATCGACATTCCGGAATCCCGGAAGGACGACTTCCGCCGCGAGATCATGAACTACATCGGAGCCCTGGCCCTCGACGGCAAGACCTTCAACTACCGCACCAACGAGCGGCTGCAGAAGGCGCTCGAAATGAAACTGTTCGAAGACCAGAAGGACACGATCAAACTCACGTCGCTGGTCTCGAACGTGGTCGATGCCGAGACGCAGGAGAAGATCGACATCGTCAAATCACGGCTCATCCGCAACTACGGCTACGACGAAGAATCCGCGACCGACGTCCTGCAATACGTCGCCAGCATCTTCGCCCGCGGAGACGCCAAAAACGAATCCTAGCATCGAGGGGTGCCACTGGCTCCGCCAGTGAGCAGACTCTCAATCGTGAACCGGGTGCCATGCCCACGCTCGCGTGGGCATGCTCAAACGATGTGTCACCACAGAGACACGGAGAACACAGAGTTTCCCCAAGTCTCGCCGACCGAGTGATCTGTTCGATGACGACTAACCAGACCTGAAACGAATCTCAAATTTCTTCCGTGAGGAACCTGACTGTGCTCTCCGTGACCTCTGTGTCTCTGTGGTGCACTTCAAGGCCAACACAATGATCGAAACAACGAGTTGACCAGCGTCGGGTGTCGAGTTCGGCATCCAGCGACGAGTAAGGCGGGACCATGACCCAGAACATTGACCGGGATCTGCAGCGATTCAAGCACATCGTCAAGGGGAAGGTCCGTGGCAATCTCCGGAAGTACGTGACCCATGGCGAAATGCTCGGCCGCAAAGGCCGCGAGGTCGTCAGCATTCCGGTTCCGAATATCGATATCCCTCACTTCCGCCACGGCAAGAAAGGCTCCGGCGGAGCCGGCCAGGGGGAAGGCGAAGTCGGTCAGTCACTCGGTCCTGGCGAACCGGAACCGGGAACGGGAGAAGCCGGGAGTGAGCCGGGCCGCCACGTTCGCGAGGTCGAAGTGTCGCTCGAAGAGCTGGCGATGATGCTCGGCGAAGAACTCGAACTGCCGAACATCGTTCCCAAGGGAGCGGAAACACTCGTCGCGGAAAAGGATCGCTACAACTCCGTCTCGCAGGTCGGCCCCGATTCCCTGCGGCATTTCAAACGAACCTTCAAGCAGGCCCTCAAACGACAGATTGCGACAGGACAGTACAACCCCGATCGCCCGATCGTCATCCCGACTCGCGACGATACCGTTTACAAAAGCTGGACGACCGTCAGCGAACCGCGAGCGAACGCGGTCATCATCTATGTGATGGATGTGTCCGGTTCGATGGGCGATGAACAGAAAGAGATCGTGCGCACGGCGGCCTTCTGGATCGATACCTGGCTGTCGTCGCAGTATCGCGGCTTGCAAAAACGGTACGTCGTGCACGACGCGGCTGCTCATGAAGTCGATGAAGATACCTTTTTCCGCATCCGAGAAAGTGGCGGCACGCGGATCTCCTCGGCCTACGAACGCATTCAGCGAATCATTGAAACCGACTACCCGGTCGCGGACTGGAACATCTATGTCTTTCAGTTCTCCGACGGTGACAACTGGGGCGACGACAACAACGCCTGCCTGTCGATCCTGAAAAATCATATTCTCCCCGTCAGCAATCTGTTCTGTTACGGACAGGTCGAAAGCCCGTACGGCTCCGGGGAATACCTCCGCGAAGTCCGCCGCATTGCCGAGATCTTCGACAATGTGACCACCTCGCTCATCGAAGACAAGAACGGAATCTACGGCTGCATCAAAGATTTTCTGGGGACCGGGAAATAAATCCTCAGCCGTAGGTCAGGCACCGCCTGACGCGAATGTTCCACACAACGTTTTTTCGTCAGGCAGTGCCTGACCTGCGGTTTTGGCGACCGTTCGACCCCTGTTGAGGGGTGCCACTGCAGGCTGGTCCAGCAGTGCGATTTCAGAATCGACGCCTGCCAGTAACAAACGACCACGGATGTTTCACGCCGAGAGGCAATGAACCATGACGATCAGTACCTATCGACCGCTGCCCGCTGAAATTCGGGCGATTCAGGATGAGATGGAAGCGATCGCGGCCAGCTACGGGCTCGACTTCTATGAGACCATCTTCGAGATGCTCGATTATGAAGAACTGAGTATGTTCGCGGCTTACGGCGGCTTTCCCATCCGGTATCCGCACTGGCGGTTTGGGGCGGAGTTCGATGAGTTGATGAAGGGCTATTCGTATGGTCTGCAGAAGATCTACGAAATGGTCATCAATACCGATCCCTGTTACGCCTATCTGCTCAGCTGCAACTCGATCACCGATCAGAAGCTCGTCATCGCCCACGTTTACGGCCACTGCGACTTCTTCAAGAACAACGCCTGGTTTGCGCCGACGAACCGTCGCATGCTCGATCAGATGGCCAACCACGCGGCCCGGATCAATCGCTACATCGACAAGTACGGCCACGAGCCGGTCGAGGAATTCATCGATGCCTGCCTGTCGATTGACGACCTGATCGATCCCTATGCTCCGCACATCGTCCGCACCGCGGCGAAGGAGCGGAAGTCGGTCATCCCAGGCGACGAACAGTTGCAGGCTCCCGAACGGAAGTTTCAGGCCAAGGAGTACATGGACTCCTACATCAACCCGCCGGAGGTCATCGCCAGAGAGCAGCAGGCTCAGCAGGAACGTTTGGAGCGGCAGCAGATTACCCGGTCATTCCCCGATCGCCCGGAACGCGACGTCCTTCAGTTTCTCATTAATCATGCCCAGCTGCGGGAGTGGCAGCGGGATGTCCTGTCCATCATCCGGGACGAAGCCTACTACTTCGCTCCGCAGGGGCAGACCAAGATCATGAACGAAGGCTGGGCCAGTTACTGGCATTCGACCATCATGACCGGCCACGGACTGACCGACGCCGAGGTGATTGACTACGCCGATCATCATTCCGGCACGATGGCCACCAGCCCGACGCGGCTCAATCCCTACAAACTCGGTATCGAACTGTTCCGCGATATTGAAGAACGGTGGAATAAGGGTCAGTTCGGCCCGGAATGGGAAGCCTGCGACGATGCCCACGAACGCGAACGCTGGGACAAACAACTCGGGTTAGGACGCGAAAAGATTTTCGAAGTCCGCCGCATTCACAACGACATCACGTTCATCGACACGTTTCTGACCGAAGACTTCTGCCGGAAACACAAGCTGTTCTCCTTCGCCTACAACGATGAGAACAAAACCTATGAGATCGAGTCGCGTGAGTTCGAAGAGGTGAAAAAGCATCTGCTGAAGAACCTGACCAACTTCGGGCGGCCGGTGATTCGCGTGATGGACGGCAACTACCTCAACCGGGGCGATCTGTACCTGCAGCATCAGTACGAAGGTAACGAACTCAAGATTGATTACGCCGAGGACACGCTGACGAACATCCAGAAGATCTGGGGCCGCTGCGTGTATCTCGAAACGGTGGTGGATGACATTCAATGCCTGATGACGTTCGACGGTCACGAACATCAGCGGGCTCCGCTGATCAAGAATTGACCGCATCGGCTGCGATCCCGTCGAGTCGATGAACTTTTGAGGTGACGACCATGAGTCTGACCAGTCAACTTGAACAGAAGCTGAAGAGCACGGCTGCGGCCGGTCCTCAGGGACAGTGTTCTCTCAGCATGACATCGGGATCCGATCAACTCGATCTCGACCTGCAGGCACTCGATTCGATGAGCTGCGCTCTGCTCGAACTCCGGCTGCAACTCGCCAAACTGCAGAGCTGCTCGTTCGACGACATCAAGAAGTGGGCGGAAGCGATCTCGACTCGCATCACCTATCTCCTCGAACAGGTCGCCCCCCTCGAGTTCGACAGCGTCAGTTCCTCAGCCGTCATCCGTTCCGCCCAGCCGACCCAGTTGCCGGATGGTGCGGTCTATTACGAACTTATTCTCCAGGCCACCGGCAGCAGCACGGTTACGCTCAACCGCTATCAGGCCGTCAAAGGCACCCCGGGCCGCAGCCAGGTCGCCATGCAACTGACGCACGAAGTCCTCGTGAAACTCGTCAACGACCTCATCGCCACCAGCCCGGGTACTCCCTGACGGTAAAATAGCGGGTTGGCCCAGACGTACACGTCTGGGTGACGAAGTCACAGGAAGCGGGTATCAATCGCTCTCTCCTCCATCGAGACAGAAAACCCCGGTCAGCGACCTCTTGTGGCTCCGCCACTCAGACGCACGCGTCTGAGCTGTCCTTGAGATCACCCTGCTCTTTTTAGCATCTCACGCGGTGAATCTCCCCGTTCCCTCCGTTACAGAAACGGGTAGTCCCGGTTGCTCCGCTACCCGGGCCGACGCAGTCGGCAAGAGGTTTCAAAGATCGATTCAACTTCGGAGCGTATAGGGGGACCTCGTGTGGCTTCGCCACCCCGGTTGAATCAACCGGGGCTACCCCAAAGTCGGTCGCACGTAAGACTCCAAACAGAAAACGCTGGCCAGCGACCTCTTGTGGCTCCGCCACTCAGACGCACGCGTCTGAGCCATCCTTGAGATCGCCCTGCTCTTTCTAGCATCTCGCGCGGTGAATCTCCCCGTTCCCTCCGTTATCATCAGAAGCGGCTGCTCGGCTGCGGGGAGCCGAGACGTTCTTTTCTCCCGTCCGTGATTCTGCGGACTCTGCCGGATTCATCGCGATGTCACTGCTGAAGACTGCTCTCTCGGATATTGAAGATCGTCTGCACGCCGGAGAAACGCTGATGTTTCTCCAGACCGACGACGAGCCCCGCTGGCTCGATGTGCTGCAGACGTTTGCTGAAGAGAACGAGCGTCCTTTGTACGTCTGGTCGCTGAGCACCGGGCTGATTTCCGGCGACGGAGTTAAACAGCCCGAGTCCCGACAGCCGGTCGCGTTTCTCAGTCAGCTGGCTGCACTGCCAGCGAATGCCATCGTCATTGCCAAAGATCTCGGATACTTCCTCGACGATCCGACCTGCATTCGGCTGCTGCTCGATCAGGCTCAGAAAACGACCGCTGCTGCCGTGCTGGCAATGGGGTCCGAGTTCGATCTGCCGACGAGTCTGCGGAAAGGAACCACCCTCCTCCGGCTGCCGCTGCCCGACTTCGACGAGACGGCCATCTGTCTGGAACAGTCGCTCGATGAACTGGCACCGGGGCTCGAAGTCTCGCCCGAGTTCAAAGAGCGAATGGTCAAAGCCGTCATTGGACTGTCGCTCGCTCAGGCACGGCGGGCGTTCAACCGCGTGGTTGCCGGTCGGAGTGATCTCGGCGAAGAAGTCATGACACAACTGGTTTCCGAGAAGAAGCAGCTGCTGCAGGGATCGGACCTGCTCGAGTTTCACGATCTCGATGAAACCGCCGATGATATTGGCGGTCTCGACGGTCTCAAAGACTGGATCACCCGCCGGGCCCGTGCTTTCAGCCCGGAAGCCCAGAAGAAACAGGTCGGCCAGCCCAAGGGCGTGTTATTGCTCGGCGTGCAGGGTTGCGGGAAAAGTCTTTCGGCTCGCGTCATCGCCCGGCAGCTGAGTTTTCCGCTGGTTCGACTCGACTTCGGCAATCTGCTGCAGAGCGAACGGGGCACCTCTGAACAGAACCTGCGGGAAGTCCTCCGGATGATGGATTCCATTGCGCCGGCCGTGCTGTGGATAGAAGAAATGGACAAGGGCTTTTCCGGCCTCGATGGGGGCGGCGAGGAACAGGGGGATGCGGCGATCGCCCGGATGTTCGGCCTGTTCCTGACCTGGATGCAGGAGCACAAGTCACCGATCTTTGTTGTGGCCACCGCGAACAACATCGAGAACCTGCCGCCGGAACTGTTGCGGCGTGGGCGTTTCGATGAGCTGTTCTTCATCGACCTGCCGAACTTCCACGAACGCAATCACATCTACCGTATTCACCTGGCCAAGCGGGGCTGCAAACCGGACCAGTACAATCTCGAAGAGATCTCCGATAAGACGGAAGGGTATTCCGGAGCCGAGATCGAACAGATCGTGAACTCGGCTGTCATCGAAGCCTTCACCCGCGATCGGCTGCCGACGCAGAAAGACATTCTCGATGCAGCCGATGCGATCGTGCCGCTGTCGATCACGATGGAAGAGAAGATCTTCAACCTGCGCGAATGGGCGCGTTCCCGCTGTCGCCCCGCCACGCCAGACAGTCGCGTCTTCCGAATGATCGAAGATGAGCACCGTAAGGGCGAGCTGGCGATGGATGACGACGACTTCCCGGATCCGTGGATGGATCCGCTCCACTCCGGCGACCTGTCGCGAGCCGTGCTCGAATATGTCCGGGCTCTCGACAACGTGTTGATTCCGAAACTGCTGGATGAATTCAGCAAGCACATTTCCGTTACCGGCCAGAGTGCGATCGCGCTGGAGTCGGACACCAACGTGCATATCTGGCAGGGGCTGGATAACAACCTCGCCGAAGCGATTTCCCGGTACATCAACAACAAGCGGATTTTCCTGAACCCGATCGATCCGAAGTTCTACCAGAAGATTGGCACGGTGCTGAAAGTCCCCTGCCTGACCGAACTCCGCGAGAAACGACTCCCCCGCGAAGTCTGGTTTCCGGTCTCCCTCCGGATCATGCCGCCTCCACAGGGAAGCGGGCGACTGCGTAGCGTGGTCGTGATCGAAGAAGAGAAGCCGGCGTAGAGCTGAGGGAATTCGCTTCTCGAAGCAATGCTTGCTGAGGCTGAAAGTCGTCCGCAATCCGCGTCCGCAGAGCGCAATCTACTGGAGTTGAGTTGGCCTTGGGGCGGTTATTGAATCGGGATCTGGTCGCCGACCATGGTTTGCTGATCCTGGATGTACTCGCGGTACTGGCGGTCGAGGGTTCCGTACGAGACACCGGTCAGTTTATCGAGGCCCTGGACGTTCCGCTGGATCGACGGATTCGAGTGATAGATCTGGGCCAGATACTGCATGAGAGCCGTGCGGTAGACGCCGTTTTCAAAGTGCATGAAGAAGTGCGCCAGTCCTGAAGCCTGGCTGTATCGCTGTTGCAGCGTCTGTTGATCGCCCTGCTGATACGGGATCATGCCGAGCTTGGAGAAGACCTGCAGAGGCACGTAATAGTCTTCTTCCAGCAGCCGATGTCGAGCCCAGTAGAAGCGAATGAATCGCGGATCACCGACCGAATAGTCGAAGCCGTCGGGCGTTTCGGTCACCTGAAAGGACTCCATGTAGCAGGCGATTCCCTCGACGATCCAGAAGTGTCCTTCGCGGCCGACGTCGCGCTGCGCCAGATGGCTTTCGTACATCAGCTGGTGCGTTGCTTCGTGAAAGATCGTGGCGTCGTTGTTGGCTTCGGGATCGTAATAGAAGTAGGAGACCCGATCTTCGAGCTGATACAGACCGTTCGTCATCGCAATCTGCGGAATGCGGCGAATCAACCGTTCGACGTATTCCTGCTTGCTGCGGAAGAAGTGGACTTCGTACCGCTGGCTGCGGTTCTTACTTCGACCGGTGGTCGAGTCGAACAGCTGCCGGATCTGTTCCGGTGAATTGTAGAACGGGGCGAATGTGCTGATGAAGTAGTCGTAGAACGTTTCGAGTTTGCGTCCCAGTTCGACCCCCTTCTCCAGACTGACGTTGGTCTTGATCTGGAAGTGCTCGGTTTCGATGTCCCAGCCCTGCGTGAAGTTCTGCCGCAGCAGTTGTTCTTTCTCGGCAGAAATCCATGTGTTGTGGTAAGGGCGTTCACCGGCTTCGTAGCGTTCCCGATCATCTTCCCGAATCCAGCCGAAACGGGGGTGATCGATTTCCCGACTGCGGAGCTTATCCCGCTCGAAAGCGGTCATCCATTCGTCCCCCTGTCGCACGTAGCCTCGCATGGGACGGGCCTGAGTGTGATCGGGGTCGAACTGCAGGAGCAGATTGATCAGTTCGAACGCAAACGTCGGCGCGAGCCGCTGACTGCGTCGGGCCAGCAGATAGAGCTGACCGGCGTAGTCTTCACAGGCCTGGCGAAACTGAACATGCAGTGCCCGGAGTTCGGCGGGCATGTCGAACGGAATCGCCGGTTGCAGCTTGCGAGGCAGCGGTTTCATCGCTTCCCCGTCGCTGGTGAGGATCTCGAGCCGATCGGCGATTTTCTGCTCAAGCTCGCGATCGCCCAGCCGAACGGCCTGCTGTTGCAGGGACTGCAGTTTCGAGACGAATTCCGCCGTTTCCTCCTGATAGTCTTCGTACGCCTTCTCAAGCTGGTGCTGAGTCTGAGCGAAGAGACGGTTGTCCAGGATCATCGGTTCCTGGAGCAGGCCGAAACAGAGACCAAGAAGAGTCGCACGGATCGCGAGAGCAGACGGGATTCGCATAACTGTCTTCACAATAACCTCTTACGACATCGTTCGGCTTCAGGATCCGCGTGCCGGAAGCTCCCGGGCGGGGGCCGGACCGTTCTTTGCCAGACGCACGAAAAGTCGGTGTTCTTTTCCACGCAACCCGCCATTGACCCCATTTTACAATCGCAATAACATTTTGCATTGTGATTACTTAGGGCACAGATCGAGGCGCATGCTGTTTTTCGCAGGCGGTCCGGCGCGATGTTTGCCTGAGGACGTAATGCCTCGAAATCAGGGTGAGCCGCTGTCAGTTTGGCATCCGCTCTTATTCTGCCTCATATCTCTTTGCACGCATAGACCAGATGGACGCCGCGCGAACAGGATTGGTTCGTCGAGCAGGTGTCTTCTGAGGATCGGAACGTCATGGAATTTCTGGAACGTCTGGGAGACTGGTTTACCGGATTGACTGCCTGGGTCGACTCGTTCGTCAAGCGGTTTTTCGGCTCCGACAACGACCGCATGATTCGTAAAATCGGGTTCGTGCGCGACAAGGACGGTAACGACAGCATTATCCCGGGAAGCCTGCTCGATCGCATCAAGCAGCTCGAACCGGAGTACGAGCGGCTCACGGAAACCGAACTCAAGGAGCTGACGCCGAAATTCCGCAAACGCCTCGCCGATGGGGAAACCCTCGACGATATTCTGCCCGATGCCTTTGCCGCGACCCGGGAAGCCGGCAAGCGATTCCTCAAGATGCGGCATTACGACGTCCAGATGGTCGGCGGGTACGTCCTTCACAAAGGCAACATCGCCGAGATGGTGACCGGGGAAGGTAAGACGCTCGTTTCGACGCTGCCGGCTTACCTCAACGCTCTGGCCGGCAAAGTGCATGTTGTTACGGTCAACGACTATCTCGCCAAACGCGACATGGAATGGATGGGAGCCCTGCATATCGGACTCGGTCTGTCCGTCGGGGCCATTCAGTCGCAGATGTCGTATCTGGAACGTCAGGCGGCCTATGCCTGCGACATTACTTACGGAACAAACAACGAACTCGGCTTCGACTACCTCCGCGACAACATGAAGCCGCGTCGCGACATGCAGGTGCAGGGCCCGCTCGACTTCGCCATCGTCGACGAAATCGACAACATTCTGATCGATGAAGCCCGGACGCCGCTGATCATCTCCGGGCCTGCTCACGACGATATCACCAAATATCCGAAGGCGCATCGCATCGCCATGCAGCTGGTGAAAGACGAGCACTTCGAGGTCAAGGAGAAAGAACACACCTGCCACCTGACCGACGAGGGGATTCGTCGAGCCGAAGAACTCGCGGGCGTCGACAGCTTCTACACCGCTGGCAACATGGAATGGCCGCACCTGATCGACAACTCGCTGCGGGCCATTCACCTGTTCAAGAAGGATGTGACCTACGTCGTCGAGAATGGCGAAGTCGTCATTGTCGATGAGCACACGGGCCGCAAAATGTATGGGCGGCAGTGGAGCGATGGTCTGCATCAGGCGGTCGAAGCCAAAGAAGGCGTCAAAATCAAAGAGACGACGCAGACTCTGGCCACGATCACGCTGCAGAACTTCTTCAAACTGTACAAGAAGCTCGGCGGGATGACCGGTACCGCCATGACCGAAGCGAGCGAGTTCTACAAGATCTACAAGCTCGACGTCATCGCGATTCCGACCAACCGTCCGTCACAGCGGAAGAACTTCCCGGACGTCATCTTCCAGACCGCCAACGAAAAGTGGAACGCCGTCGTCGAAGAGATTCGCGATGTCTCCAAAACCGGCCGTCCGGTGCTGGTCGGAACCGCGTCGATCGAAAACTCGGAACTGCTCAGCAAAAAGCTGAACCGTTTCGGCGTCAAGCACGAAGTGCTGAACGCCAAGTATCACGAACGTGAAGCAGAAATTATCTCTCAGGCCGGCCGCAAAGGTGCCGTCACCATTTCGACGAACATGGCCGGTCGTGGTACCGATATTATTCTCGGCGGTAACCCCGAACACCTGGCGTGGGAAGAGCTGAAAGAGAAATACGCCTCGCGTCTGGACGTTCCCAAATCGGAGTGGGATGCCACCGCGGCTCGGATCGCCGAACAGGGCGGAATGAAGGAAGAAGGCAAAGAGATCAAGGAGATCGGCGGTCTGTACGTGATCGGTACCGAACGCCACGATGCCCGTCGTATCGACCTGCAGCTGCGAGGTCGTGCCGGTCGTCAGGGAGACCCGGGTTCGAGCCGGTTCTTCATCTCCCTCGAAGACGATCTGATGCGAATCTTCGCCGGCGATTTCGTTCGCAATCTGCTCGGCTCACTGGGCATGAAAGATGGCGAAGCGATCGAAAGCCCGATGGTTACGCGGCAGATCGAAAAGGCTCAGAAGCGTCGCGAAGAATTCCACTTCGAACAGCGAAAGAACCTGCTCGAATACGACGAAGTGATGGACGAGCAGCGGAAGCGGGTTTACTCGTACCGCCAGCGGATTCTCGACGGAGCCAACTGTCGCCAGCTGATCATCGGCATGATCGAACGCCAGATCGAACGGGCGGTCGACCACTTCATGTCGCCGAATTATCGCTGGGAAACAATCGCCGCCTGGGCGAATCAGCGGTTCCTCATCGAAGTCGATCCATCCGACGTGCGTGGGATGGAAGCCGAGCAGCTCAAGAAGTATCTGCATGAGATGGCCGTTCGTCAGGCAGAAGACGAGATTGCCGAGCAGATGGAAGAGTTCCTGCCGGAAGAAGACGAGACTCAACGCGAGTGGAACTGGCTGGGTCTGTCCCGCTGGTCGAACAATCGCTTCAATCTCAACACCAACGACAAGGAACTTCGAGCCGCCGGTCGCGACGGAGCCCAGATTCTGATTGTCGACAAGGCGACGACAATGCTCGAGAAGCTCGACTTCTCCGATGTCGATCACCTGCTGGCCGAGGATCTTGGCGCGAAGACGACCAGCGGCTGGGTGCATCAGCAGTACAGCATTCTGATCGATCCGGTCGAGTTCAAGGATCTGGAACCAGCAGACGTCGAAGCGTTGATTCGCGACCGCGTGCTCAGCGAGTACCGCAATCGCGAGATCGGCTTCCCGGTTTCCGTCGGCATGGCACGCTTTATGAGCCGCACCCGCAGCGGCGATCAGTACGATCGTCAGGGACTGGCTCGCTGGGCTGAGTCGCGTTTCCGCACCCAGCTCGATCCGGATGCCATCGAAAATACCTCCCGCAACGATCTCGAAGAAATGCTGCGGGAACGGAGTCGTTCGTTCTTCAAGGGCGAAGACGTTTTCCACGAAGTCGAGAACAAGGTTGCCAGTGTTTATCACGAGCAGGACGATGACGATCAGCATCGCCCGAACCCGAGCAAGCTGCAGGAGATCATCTCCTGGGCGAATCAGGAGTTTCAGGCGAGCCTGAATCAGGAAGAGTTCTCGAACGCAGACCGCGAAGTGGCCACGAACCTGCTGCTCCGCGAGTATGACAGCCACTATCGTCCGGAATTCTCGCAGGCTGAGCGGATGATTCTGCTCGAAGTGCTCGACCACGCCTGGAAAGAGCATCTGTACTTCATGGACCATCTCCGCTCCGGCATCGGCCTGGTCAGTTACGCTCAGAAAGACCCCAAGGTCGAGTACAAGCGGGAAGGGATGAAGGCCTTCGATCAGATGTGGCAGCGGGTTGGCGAGCAGGTCACCGCGGCGATCTTCCGCGTCGAAACCGAAAGCCCGGATTTCGTCGGATCGCTGTGGAACATTTCTTCCGCGACTCATGCCGTGCCAGATGCCGCACCGGCTCAGCAGACCGCCAGCAATGGCTCGGCTCCGCCGGAAATGTCCCCCGGTGCCGAACCCGGATCCACACCGCAAACTGTTGACCCGATCCGTAACTTCGGCGACAAAGTCGGCCGCAACGACCCCTGCCCCTGCGGCAGCGGGAAGAAGTACAAGAAGTGCTGCGGAGCGAATGAGTAGGGAGGCGTTGGGCCTTCGGGGGTTCGAAGTCCACTGAGGTGGAATGCCGAAGGTTTCTCAGCCATACTTTCAGCGGGTGAAACTATGAGGAGGTCGAGCCGACTGGTGGTGTTCTTGAACGCGTGGTAAACCTGTTTTGTCAAACTCGTTTCCACAAAAGAAAGGCACCACTCATGA